>Ga0302324_100002722_pt1 | contig 40346 bp, 32 predicted proteins | sample Palsa_T0_1_FD_201949 | JGI IMG/M metagenome (GOLD analysis project Ga0302324, IMG submission 201949) | Peat permafrost microbial communities from Stordalen Mire near Abisko, Sweden - Palsa_T0_1 | ecosystem: Environmental > Terrestrial > Soil > Palsa > Peat permafrost | place: Sweden: Abisko...
TCAGTGGAGCGGAGAACCGGCTTGCGTTGACGGCATGCAGTGTCTAACCTTCCGGTATTCAATGAATAAGCGCGTCGCGGCAGTAACGGTGGCGTGCGCATTGCTGACGGTGGTCGGGTGCAGCGCGCGCAAAGCTCCAACGGGGGAGAACTACTACGTCAAGGCGACCCAGGAGTATTCGCAGCATTATTACGACCCGGCGATCGACGACTACCAGCGGCTGATCGACGAATATCCCTTCAGCCCGTATGCGGAAGAAGCCGAGCTGAACATCGGACTCTCCTATTACAAGTCGCACAATTATGCGGAGGCGATCGGCGCGTTCAACGATTTCCTGCGAATGCATCCGACCAGCAAGCATCTCGATATCGCGTCGTACTACCTTGCGATGTCGCATTACGACCAGATTGGACGGCCGGATCAGGACCAGACCCATACGCAACTCGCGCTCGAGCAGTTCGAGAGTATCGAGCAGCGCTTTCCGGAGAGCGATTTCGCTTCGCTATCGCGCGAGCAGATCGACATCTGCCGGGAGATCCTGGCGCGGCACGACTACCTGATTGGTGAGTTCTACGAGAAGCGCGCAAACTTCAAGGCGGCGGAATCGCGGCTGGCCGAGGTGGAAGCGCTCTATCCGGATACGCCGATCGCGCCGGAGGGCCTCTATCAGTTGGGCGTGACGCTGGAGCAGCAGGGCAAGAAATATTCGGCGGCGCAGGCTTTCACCGCCCTCAAGATGCATTTCCCGGGCACCAGTTACGCGAGTGCGGCGGATCAGCAATTACAGAAGCTGCATCAGCCGATCGACACCGAAGAAGATCCCTTGAAGCTGGTGCTGGCGGAGAGCGGATTCAGCGACGAACAACAGTCGCAGGTTTCCGTGCATGAGAGCCTGGACAGTCTGGCGGCGGCAAATGGGGACAACCCGATCGGCCAGGACGGACTGCCGATCATGCCAGATTCGATGAAGCGTCCCGTGAGCAGTGCGGGCGGCTTGGGGACCGAGCGTACGCAGGAAAATCCCGGCCCGGCAACGCTGAAGACCGTACGGCTGTCGTCGTCTGATCCCCCCTTGTCGGTGATTTTCGATCTGAGCGGGCCGGTCAATTTCGACCAGCACCTGGACAACAGCGGCGCGACGTCAACGCTGACGCTCTACCTGAAACAAGTGACCCCGGATTCAGGGCTGGAACGGCACATGGTGTTTGACAAATCGATTTTCCACGACTGCGATATCGACAGCGACGCGACCGGCACCAAGATCGTGGTCAATACGGCATTGGTATCGCGTTACGCCGTTGTGCCGCTTGAAGCGCCAGCGCGGCTGCTGGTGACTTTCACGCCTTCAGACGGCGCACCGCCGGTCGATTCGACCGCGAGCATGAACGCGATGCCCGCTATCCCGAGCGATACCCAGCCCGGCGGTGACCCCACCGCGAACTAAGCGTTGCATTAGCCGCACGACCGGCGCAGGTGAGGTATCGCCCCGCTCGGGCAATGTCGGTTAGCGCGCGGCTGGTTCGCGAATCGGTCCGAACGCCAGGCGACGCGCGACCCGTCATGCGAAAACATCGGCGGTTTTCAAGTTCAGGAAACTCAGAACGACGTCGGTGTAGAGCCGCAATCCCCAGAGAAAGCCCTCGATCGGCATACGCTCGTCGTTGCCATGGTAAAGCGAGCCGAACGGTACGCGCGCGTCCAGCCGCACTGGAGCGAAGCCGTAACAAGTTGCGCCGAGTTGTGCGTAGAACTTGCTGTCAGTGGCGCCCGGCAGCATCCAGGGAATCGCCCGCGAGCCAGGATCGGCGGCCTCGGTGCGGGATTTGATCAGATTGAATAAAGGAGTATCGGCACTCGCTTCCACCGGCGGTGCGCTCTTGACGACCTCAAGCACGGGTTCGGGACCCACGATATCGCGCAATTCGAGCAGGAAGCTGCGTTCGTCCTGCCCCGGCAGCGTGCGCCCGTCGAGCAAAGCCCAGGCTTCGCCGGGAATCACGTTATCTTTGTAGCCGGCGCGCAAGATCGTCGGCGTCACGGTATTCGAAAGCATCGGTCGAAAGAGCGGGGGTGCCTTGTCGATCGCGATTCCAAGATCGGCGAGTAAGCGGCGCATCAGGGGCGTCGGACGGCGCGGCATCGGAGTACGCGTGATGCGGCCGATGAGATCCGCCATCCAGGCGATCGCGGTATCGGTCCGCGGCATCGAGCCATGGCCGGGAGCACCGCTGACCGTCATCTTGACGGTGACGAAACCTTTTTCAGCGACCTGAATCGGATAGAAGCGCCGTTCCCCGAGATGCAACGTGAAGCCGCCGGTCTCGTTGAGCACGAAGCCCGCGCGAATGAGGTCTGGATGATGATCGACGAGATAGCGCGCGCCGAGTTCGGAGCCAGCCTCCTCGTCAGCAACCGCGGCGATAATCAGATCGGAGTTTGGAATAGCGCCGGCGCGCCGGATTGCAATCGCGAGGCCGAGGTCCATCGCGCATTTGGATTTCATGTCGATGCTGCCGCGGCCCCATACGCAGCCCTGCGCGATCTCCGCGCCAAAAGGCGCGCGCGTCCAGCGGCTCGCCTCAACCGGCACGACGTCGGTATGCGAGGAGAGCATCAGTGACGGCCGGTTCCGATCGCGCCCGGCGATACGCGCGACGAGGCTGGCGCGCGCCGGTTGCGGCTCGACCGTGACGGACTCGATTGATTCGCGGCCCAGCGCCGCGCCGAGATAGTCTGCGGCCAGCCGTTCGTTACCGGGGGGATTGGTGGTGTCGAGCCTGATGAGCGCGCGCAGATGGTCAAGCGTCTCGCGCTCGAAGGATTCCCAGGCAGTCTTCATAAGGTCTGTCTTTCTAACGGCGGACGCAGCGGTCGAGTCCTCGCGCAGTTTAGCGGCTCGGAGCGGGGCAGTGTAGGGGGAGAGTTGTCTAAGAACTCAAAACTTGAGCTTTTCTGAAAGCTTACCCTAACCCACCGCGCGGACTGCGTTCAGAAGTAGTAAACGGTTTACGTAATCCTCAGGCACGGACAGATGGGCGGCGGGCGAGCCAGCGAAAATCAGGCAGGCGGCCGATTCCGGGCGAAGCCAGCAGCCTGCCGATCCGCTCACGCGGGAGCCTTGCCCTCCGGCCATCCGGTCATCGTCGGATCGATCGGATCGAGCGGAATTTCCGCGGTTTTGAGAAATCCCGCCATCATGTGCCAAAAGCCAGCGACGAGAATGAGTTCGACCAGTTCTGACGCCGAGAAGGATTTCTCCAGCGCCGCCCACGTTTTGGGCGAAACCTGCGAATGATCGTGGAGTTCGTCGGCCAGCGCGATGACGGCGCGATCGACGTCGTTGTACGCTTTGCATTCCGCGGGATTGCGGACACCCAGAATCTCCTCGTCGTTCATTCCGAGGCGACGCGATACGCCAACGTGCTGCACGAACTCGTACTCGGATTTGGTGCGCCATCCGGTGCGCAGAATTACCAGCTCGCGAATCCGATGGTTGAGGGTCTTGCTACCCATCAAGGCGCCGGCAAGTCCACTCTGGGCGAGGGTGATCGCGGGATTATTGAGCAGCGCGCGAAAGACATTGAGCTGTGACATCGATTTCGCCAGGGCCGGATCCTTGACCGCATCGGCGATACGTGTTTCGTTAAAGCGCTTGAGCGCCTCTTCCTTCGGTAGCAGCGGGATCATTGTGCGCCTCCGTGGGTGTTGAGAATTGTATGGTGATGGCGGTTTATACGGCGGCGAGTGCGCGCCTGCAAGTCGATCGTCAACCCGAGCGTCACACCAGTCGCGCAGGAGGATTGCTACCAACCCATGGTTCGCCACCATCCGATGCCCCACACCTCAACCAGCATACCGGTTAGAGTGAGCAACAGAATCGATCGCTTGGATCGATATTTGGATCCGCTCGCCGCGAGCAGATTCACGAATGGCAGATAATCAACCGTGTAGCGGCAACCGAATTGTTCGTACCCGGTCCAAAAATAGGTGAGGTAGAAGGCCTGTATTGTTATGCAGGCGGCGAGCGACAAGAAATTGAGGCGCTTGCGATAGTCTGCGGCGGTTGCCAGAAACAGCGCGGGCGTCGAAATCAGAATCGAGAATCCGGCCATCGTTGGGTTGTACCAGGGAAAATCCGGCAGGTTCTCCGGGAGCCTCAGAAAATAGATTTTGGCGTTGTCCGCGACGTACCTGAGACTGAAAAGCCCCCAGGGCCGAAAGCGAATGTCAGTAGTCGCCAGGATCACTCGCCGGTAACCGTTGTCAAAGACGCTGCCGAAACGAGCGCTATTGTAGAAGGCGTCAAACAGCATCAGCCCACCGAGGCAGAGTCCGAACCAGATTTCCCGATTCAGATTTCCCCTGATGCCATCGGCATCTGCGCGCCAGAGGCTACCGACAAAGAACGGTAAAGACAGCAGCACCGGCTGGCGCGCCAAAACCGCAATCCCGAAGCTGGCGCCGACAAGCCAGCCGCGGGTCTTCCCTAAGGTTTCGTGGATAGCCAGCACCAGCCCGAAAACCGCAGTCACATGCATCAGATTCCAGGTGCTGCCGTTTGCTCCGGCGTAAAACCAGAATAGCGACCCCAATCCGAACAACACGGTCAGTAGGTTTCTAGTTGACCCTTCGGTGCCAAGACGGTCGAGCACAGATCGCCAAATGGTCACCGCCAAGGCCCCCAGACCGGCCGCGAAAATGCCCTGGTGGAAATCAAGTCCCCAGATCGCGACAAAAGGAAGCATCAGGAGACTCGGTCCGATTCCATAGGCGACGTAGCTGCGCCCGGCGGTTCGAACGATTTCGAAATAACCGGGCGGATCGATCAGATCGAAACGTCCATGCAACATGCTGAACGCCAGGTACACGTGGGCGTTAAAGGCGCTGCGCTGATAACACCCGGTCGCAAGATAAACTCCCCAGAACAGAAGAAAAATTGTGAAGAACGTTGCCGCGTTGCGGATTCGACTCTTGAAATCGGTCTGATGCGCTATGCCGTCTGAAGCGACCGAGGTGGCATTCGAAGGTACTTCCATTTTTCGCAGAGGGACCCGGTCCTGATTTCTCATAGCATCGCAAAGGAACGGCTGGTGTCTGCGACCTGAAACATTTGGCATTGCCGGCGTTCCGCCGCAAGGCGGTTACCAATTAACCGCTCGGCGCTGGCATATTCGCCGGGGTTTCGCGACAATCCGGTTAGCGTCCGGATCGTGAGGCCCTAGTCCGCCTCCGGCGCATACTCGTTACCGTGGAGGACACGCCGTGAGCTGGGACTTTGAAACTGAATCCGAATTCCAAAAGCAACTCGACTGGATCGAAAAGTTCGTGCGCGAAGAGGTCGAGCCGCTCGACTATGTGCTGGGATCGCCCTACGACGTCCGCGACAGCAATCGCAACAAGCTGGTGCGTCCGCTGCAGGAGGAGGTGCGCAAGCACAAGCTGTGGGCATGCCATCTCGAGCCGGAACTCGGCGGACAGGGCTATGGTCAGGTCAAACTCGCGCTGATGAACGAAATCCTCGGGCCGTCCCGCTTCGCGCCGACAGTCTTCGGATGCCAGGCGCCCGACACTGGCAACAGCGAAATCCTTGCCAAGTACGGCACCGCGGATCAAAAGAAGAAGTATCTCGAACCGCTGCTGCGCAACGAAATCGTCTCGTGCTTCTCGATGACCGAGCCGCAGGGCGGCGCCGATCCGAAGGTCTTCGAGACCCGCGCCGAGTTGAAGGGCGATAATTGGGTGATCAACGGCGAGAAGTGGTTTTCCTCCAACGCGAGATGGTCCTCGTTCCTCATTACAATGGCAGTGACCGATCCCGAGGCGCCACCGTACAAGCGCCTTTCGACCTTCGTCGTGCCGATGGACGCGCCCGGTATCAGCGTCGTCCGCAATGTCGGCGTTGGTCATGAAGAGGAGAGCATGCGCGGCCATGCCTACCTGCGCTACCAGGACGTGCAGGTACCGAAGGACCATCTGCTGGGCGAGCGTGGCGGCGGTTTCGTCGTGGCGCAGACGCGGCTCGGCGGCGGCCGCATCCACCATGCGATGCGCACCATCGGGCAGGTTCGCCGCGCCTTCGATCTGATGTGCGAGCGCGTGCTTTCGCGCACGACGCAGGGCTCCCGCCTCGCCGACAAGCAGATGGTGCAGGAGAAGATCGCCGATTCATGGATCGACCTCGAACAGTTCCGCCTGCTGGTGCTGCGAACCGCGTGGCGCATCGACAAGTACAAGGATTATCTGAAGGTGCGCAAGGATATCTCGGCAGTCAAAGCCCAGATGCCGAAGGTGTTCCACGACGTCGCGATCCGCGCCCTGCAAATCCATGGATCGCTCGGCGTCACCACCGAAATGCCGTTCGTCGATCAGGTGCTCGAGAGCTTCGTGATGGGGCTCGCCGATGGTCCCACCGAGGTCCACAAGATCACCCTGGCGAAGCAGATCCTGCGCGATTACAAGGGCACGGAGGGGCTTTTCCCGAGCGCGCATATTCCGGCGCTGCGCGAAGCCGCAATCAAGAAATACGGCAATCAGATCGAGCTGGAGGTCGGCGCACAATGACGACGATTGCGGCCCAGTACGATTTCACCGGCAAGGTCGTCCTCATCACCGGCGGCAGCCGCGGCCTCGGCCATGCGATGGCGTTGGGATTCGCGGGAGCCGGCGCGAAACTCGCGATCGCCAGCCGCAAGATCGACTCATGCGAGGCGACGGTCGCCGAGATTCGCGCGCTCGGGAGCGACGGATCCGCGCATGCCGCGCACGTCGGCAAGTGGGCGGATTGCAATCGCCTCGTGGACGAAGTCTATGCGCGATGGGGTCGCGTTGACGTGCTTATCAACAACGCCGGACTTTCGCCGGTCGTGCCGTCGTCACTGGAAACGAGTGAAGACCTCTTCGACAAGGTAATCGGCGTGAACCTCAAGGGACCTTTTCGGCTGACCTCGCTGATTGGCCCCCGGATGGTCGCCGGCGACGGCGGTGCGGTCATCAACATCTCGTCAACCTCGTCGATTCGCCCCGCTCCCGATACTGCGCCCTACTCCGCCGCCAAGGCCGGGCTCAACATCCTGACCGTCGCGTTCGCGCAGGAGTACGGTCCGAAGGTGCGCGTGAACTGCATCATGGCGGGCCCGTTTCACACCGATATCAGCAAGAGCTGGTCGCGCACCGAAGGCTTCACCAGGGCAGCGCGCGCCGAGTTCCCGCTGCAGCGCGCCGGTGACCCGCCGGAGATCGTTGGCGCGGCGCTCTATCTGGCGAGCGGAGCGTCGAGTTACACCACCGGCTCGATCATCACGATCGACGGCGGTTCATCCTATCCGAAGGCGGCACATACGGCGGCCGGCTGACGCGGCGTGCGAGGTCTTAGTAGATCTCGGCTCGTTCCATGGGCTGTTGATTGGCGAGGACCTTCGCATCCTCTTTACCGTTCTTGGTCGAAAGGGAAGTCTGAAACCTTGTCACTAGGCAAGCCTGCGAGCCGAGCACACTAGTGAAGCGAAGCGAAACGAGCAGGCGAGTCTGCGAGGTGCGTGAAGGTAACCTTTCAGTCTCCGAAGGAACCTAAAAGTTCTTAGTTCCTCGACCACTCTCCCAACGCCTCTTTTAGCGCGGGGCGAGCGCTTCTACCGCACGCATACCCGGCAGCAGGCCGCCCTCGGGATTGAGCGGCGTTATGAACACATGGTTCGCCCCGGCCTGGCGATGCGCCTCGATACGGTCGCGCAATGCGCCTTCGTCACCCCATGCGATAATTTCGTCGATCAGGCGATCGCTACCGTCGTTTGCGAGATCGTCGTCGGAATAGCCCATCCCGCGCAGACTCCGTTGATAGGGCGGCGCCGACAGGTAGAAATGTAGAAACGCGCGAGCCGCGGCGCGAGCCTTTTTCGCGTCCGGCTCGAGCATCACGTGCTGCTGCGCGCAGATCCATTTGTCGGGGCCGATTTCGGCGCGCATCCGCGCGATATGCCGCGGCGGGATCATCGCCGTTACCGTGCCATGAGTCTGCTCGGCGGCGAGCCGCAACATCTTCGGCAGCAATGCCGCGAGCACTATCGGCGGCTCATGTTTCGCGGTTGGCGCCTTATGCTGATTCGCGCGCATCTTGGCGAGGTACTCGCGCATGAAGGTGACGGGCTTGTCGAAGCGCAGACCGTTGCGCGCCATGAATGGGCCGCCACTCACGCCCAGCCCCAGGATGAATCGATCGTCGAACAACTCCGCGACGGTGCTCGCTGACCCCGCCATGGTGATCGCCTCGCGCTTCCACACATTGGCGATACCAGTGGCGACGACCAGCCGCGAAGTCGCGCCCAGCAGATGGACCGCCGTCGGAAACGGATCGCGGCCAAAGGTTTCCGGAAACCACAGCACGCTGTAGCCGAGCCGCTCGACCGTGCGCGCATAGTCACCGGCCTGCGCGCCGGTCATCGTGTCGAGGTATCCGAAAACTCCCAGCGCGCCGATCTCCATGCAATCCTCCGTTCGCCGCAATGACTGCTATTTTCTAGCTCAGGCCCCAGCGATTTGCATGCGCGGGAGATAAAAAGAAGTGGTCGGGGAACTAAGAACCGATGGTATTAGGAAACTGAAACGGTAACTGAACGAACCTCGCAGACTCGTTTCCTAAACGCAGCTCGCAGACTCGCCTGCTCGTTTCGCTTCGCTTCACTAGTGTGCTCGGCTCGCAAGCTCGCCTAGTGACAAGGTTTCAGACTTCCCTTTGCTAAGACTCAGCCTTCGCCCTGCTCGAAGCCACGGTTTCATTCCTCGCTCGTAACAATCCGATCTTTCCCGTGAAATTTAACTCTTATCTCCTGGACCTTTCTCCCCTTCCACTTTAGGGAAGGGGCTGGGGGTTAGGTCTCTGCGGGGCCGGGATCTCTCACTCACTCCGCAGGCTCAACTCAGAGTCTTAATTCTTGCGCACCTCGCAGACTCGTTAGCTCGGCTCGCAAGCTCGCCTAGTGTTATTGTCGGCGCAGCGCCTCCTCCACGAAATCGAAACGATCATTCCCCCAGAACATCTCACTGCCGACGAAAAATGTCGGAGCGCCGAACGCGCCGCGCGCGACGGCGTCCTCGGTGTTGCGGCGCAACTCGTCCTTGACGTCCTGCCGTTCACTGGCGGCGATAAGTTCCACCGGATTGACGCCGCCGCGCTTCAGGACGTCGCTCAGCACCGCCTTATCGCCAAGGTCCAGTCCCTCGACCCACACCGCGCGAAAGATCGCGTCGTGGTAAGCGCCGAAGACGCCGAGTTTCTGCGCCGCCACCGCGCCACGCATCAGGAACAGCGTATTGGCCATGAACGGATGCGGATTGAGTTTGAACGCGACGCCATAGCGCGAGGCCCAGCGACGCAACTCTTCGGCGAAGTAGCGTGCCTTGGCCGGCACCGCCATCGGTGAGGAGTTGCCGGTCGCCTTGAGCACCGCGCCGAGCAGAATGGGACGATAGACCACGGCCACGGAATTGCGTTTGGCGAAGCCCGGCATCTGGATATTCGCCAGATAGCTGAAGGGGCTGCCGTAGTCGAAGAGGAATTCCAGTTCTTTTGCCATCGGATCTCCGCGCTGCCGGCTAGCGTCCCTTGAAGACCGGCGTGCGCTTTTCGTTAAAGGCCTTGATCGCTTCCCGGGTGTCGTCGGTCGAAGCCATTTCGTAGATACTGCGAATCTCGTTTTCGATCTGCGTTTCGAGCGACTCGTTGACTCCCCCATAGATGAGACGCTTGGCCCCGGCAAGCGCGCGAGTTGCGCCTTTGGCGAGTTCGGCCGCGAGCGCATGAGTCTCGGTCAACAGGTCGGCATCAGGCACGACGCGATTCACGAGGCCCCAGTCGAGCGCCTCGTGCGCGCTGAGCGTGCGGTTGGTGTAGGCTAGTTCAATCGCCCGGCCGACGCCGATCCGCCGCGGCAGGAAGTAGGTCGTCGTGCCGTCGGGCGTGAGTCCCCGGCGCGTGTACGCCATGATGAACTTCGTCGATTCACCGGCGATGATCATGTCGCACGAGCAAGCCAGTCCCATACCGCCACCAGCGGCCGTGCCGTTGACCGCCGCAATTACCGGAAACGGTGCGCGTACGATCCGCGAAATCGCAACGTGGAACAGCGAAACCTTGGTCTTGAGCGCATCCGGCGCGCTGTAGAACGACCGCAGGTCGGCGCCCGCGCAGAAGAAGCGTCCGGTGCCACCGCTGATAATCAGCGCGCGCACCTCCTTGTTCTCCTCGGATCGGATGATCGCGTCGAGCATCTGGCTCGACAGCGCCTCGTTCAGCGTATTGGCGGCTTCGGGACGATTGAGCGTGATCGTGGCTACACTGTCGGCCACGTCGTAGATGATCGCGGTATATTCCGGCATGTTGGCGGACCCTCCCCTCATCGGATTTTTCGGTCGTCATACTTAGCTCACGCACGCCCGTAACGCCCAGCTGCGATGAACCGCACCGCTGCTAATGCGATTGCCCAAGCGGTTGTTCTGCGACAGTTGCATGACGCAACCCCGATGCGTCGATCAATAACCAAGATGGTTTCATCGTGCAACTATTCCGTCGCTGGGGCACGGTGGAACGCACTGAATCGGTTGCTCCATGCAACCCATTGCAATAGCGTTAGCCCATGCGGCGCAAGACCTTCGCACGGATGAACTGTTCGATCGCGCGAGCCCTCGAACTGGTCGGCGAATGGTGGACGATGCTCATCCTGCGCGAGGCTTTCCTGGGCACGCGCCGCTTCCACGATTTTCAGGAAAACCTCGGCATCGCGCGCAATATCCTCTCGGCCCGGCTGAAAAAGCTCGTCGCCCGTGGCATCCTCGAACGCGTCGCCGCGCCGGACGGTGGACGCCGTTTTGAATACCATCTCACGGGCAAGGGGCGCGCCTTCTTCCCGGTCCTGATGGCCCTGATGCAATGGGGCGACCATTGGGTTGCAGGATGCGAGCGCGCGCCCGTTCGAGTCGTCGATCGTGAGTCCGGCCGCGAAATCCAGGAAATCAACGTGCTCAGCAGCGACGGCCGGCCGCTCGGACCCTCGGACATTATGATGGTCCCCGGACCGGGCGCGGCAGCAGCCACGCGCGAACGACTTTCGATGGACAGGCAACCGTGTTCAGCGCCTGACGCCTCAGCGACCGTCCCGCGCATCCTTGATCTCATTCGCCAAGCCTGAACCAGCTCGGCAAGCCTGATCTCGCAACGCGTACGGTTTAGCCGCAAATCTGCTATATCGAAGTACGAGCCGAACCACGCTCGACGATGAACCGCTGCGTGCGTGCGTGCAAACGAGGGGCGTAAACGATGGAAGTCAACGAGACTAAGCTCAACGAACTGCTCGGAAAACTGCTCGGCGACCTGGGCGCCGCAGCGGGCGCCGCGTTGGTGGTGGTCGGCGACAAGCTCGGCCTCTTTCGAGGGATTGCTGAAGCCGGTTCGGTCACCTCGGCGGAACTCGCGACACGCACCGGATGCGCCGAACGCTACGTCCGCGAATGGCTCGCTCAACAGGCCGCCGCCGGCTACGTCGAGTACGACGCTGCCGCCGGTCGCTACTCGATGACCCCCGAGCAGCAGTTGGCATTCGTCGTCGAGGGCAGCCCGGCCTGCGTGCTCGGTGCCTTCGAAGTTATCGGATCGATCCATCGCGATGAACCGAAGATCACCGCGGCCTTTCGCAGCGGCAACGGCGTCGGCTGGCATGAGCATGACGTGGCGCTGTTTCGCGGCACCGAACGGTTTTTCCGCCCGGCCTATGCCGCCCACCTGATCAACGAATGGCTGCCCGCGCTCGAGGGCGTACGCGAAAAGCTTGAGCGCGGCGCGCGCGTTGCGGACGTCGGATGCGGCCATGGGGCATCAACCATCCTGATGGCAAAGGCGTTTCCAAAATCGGAGTTCGCCGGCTTCGACTACCATCAGCCTTCGCTCGATCACGCAGCCGCCGCGGCGCGCGAGGCCGGCGTCGGCGCCAATACTCGCTTCGAACGGGCCGTGGCGAAGGACTTTCCCGGCACTTACGACCTAGTGGCGTTCTTCGATTGCCTGCATGATATGGGCGACCCGGCAGGCGCCTCTGCCCACGTGCTCAAGAGCCTCACCCCCGACGGTACCTGGATGATTGTCGAGCCAATGGCGGGCGACTCGATCGCCGAGAATATGCATCCGATCGGCCGCTTCTGTTACGCCGCCTCGACGATGATCTGCACTCCGGCCTCATTGGCGCAGGAAGGACAGGCCGCGCTCGGCACGCAAGCGGGCGAGAAGAAGCTGCGCGAAGTGATCAGCGCGGGGGGCTTCACGCGGATCCGCCGGGCCGCGGCTACCGTCTTCAATATGGTCCTCGAAGCTCGCCCGTAAGGCCGACGTTCGTAAGATTTCCGGTTAATCCAGCGGCGGATGCTGATCCGCCCATGGACGTGCTTCTTCCCACGCCGCGGCGATCGCGATGATGCCCGCTTCATCCGCTGGACGACCAACAATCTGCAGACCGATCGGCAGACCCGCTTGCGTGAAGCCGTTCGGCACCGAGATCGCCGGCTGGCCGGTCGCGTTGAAAGGAAATGTGAATGCGACCCAGCCAAACAGGTCGTCAGCGTACTTCGCCGGATCGTCGAACATTGTCCCGAGTCGCATCGGCGGCCGCGTCAACGTTGGCGTGATCAGCGCATCATACGGCAGCAGCGCACGGATGATCTCGCGCGATACGTTATGCATCCGCGCAACGGTCCCGATGTACTCCGACGCCGGCATCGCACGGCCGCGCTCCCAGAATGATCGCACCACCGGATCGACGACCGAGAGGTCCCTGAGCGGTATCGAACTGATCCCGGCGAAGATGAGCTTCCGGGCGATATCGCCCAGCGGCGCCGCCGGGTCAAGCGTGATCGGCTCGACCGTATGGCCCATTTGGCGAAAGGTTGCGCAGGCCGCCTCGAAGGCACCCAGCACTTCGCCATCGACGGTCCCGAGCGAAGTCGAAGAAATTGCCGCGAGGCGCAGCTTGCCAGGACGGACGTTGACGGCGCCGGCGAACGGCACGGAGGGCGGCGTCGCCCAGTAAGGATCGCCGTCGGCCGGGCCCGCCATCACGTCGAGCATCAGGGCGGCGTCGCGAACGGAACGCGCCAGCGGTCCGTTGGTGGCGAAACCGCCCCACCCTTCGCCCATCACCGGAGCGTTCGATACCCGGCCTCGGGACGGCTTGATTCCGACCAGTCCGCAGCACGCCGCCGGAATACGAATCGATCCGCCGCCGTCGCTGCCCTCTGCGATTGGACCCAGGCCCGCGGCGACCGCACTGGCCGCGCCCCCACTGGAACCGCCCGCGGTGAAATCGAGTTGCCACGGATTGTGCGCCGCCGGGCAAAGACCACCCTCAGTCGTCGGACGGCCGCCGAATTCTGGCGTCGTGGTCTTGCCCAGCAGGATACCGCCGGCCGCGGCGAGACGTGCCGCGTATTCCTGGTCTGCGCGCGGCACATAATGCTCGAAGTTCTTCGAGCCCAGCGTCGTCCGAATCCCCTTCGTCCACGTCAGGTCCTTGAGCGAGTAGGCGACGCCAAACAATGGCAGCGAATTGCGGTCTGACTCCGCAATGCGACCGAGACGCCCGGCATCCTCCAGCGCGCGCTCGCCGGTGACCGTCATGAACGCACCCAGGCGCGAGTTCAGCCGCTCGATGCGCGCCAGGAAGAACTCCGCTACTTCGCGCGGACTCACTTCCTTTCGCATCACCAGTTCACGCAGTTCGTAAGCGCCGATGTACGGATTCAGCATCGCCGACCTCGCTCGCGGTGGATGGAAGCTGTGTTAGTCGAATTCGGTGCGATGTACCAGCCTGCGCATGCTAATCTAGATTCGGCGAGAGCGGTGGTGGCGGCGCAAAAGGAAAGCGGCTGCATACGATGGTAATCAGGTCGGTAGTGTTATGGATCCATGTGCTGTGCGGCGTGGTCTGGGTCGGCACCTGCGCCAGCTTCCTGCTGGCGATCTCGGCACTGACGACAGAGTCCGCGGAATGGCGCGAGTTCGCAATGCGCACCGCACCGCGCATCAACCGCATCAATATCGTACCGGCGTTGGTGGTGCCGATGACCGGCGCGGGCAACCTCTTCTCCGCCGCACTGATGCGCAAGACGCCCTTTCCGCCGGCCTTCGTTGGTATCGTCGCGATCAAGGTCGTGCTGTTTTTCATCATGGGCGTGATGCTCGCGGCTGCGTTTGCGGCCGAGCGCTCGATGCGCGAGAGTTTCGCCGACGGTATCGGCGACGGCGTCGCGGCGTTGCGGCGGTTGGTGCGCCTCTACGGAACGATTGCGGCCCTTGGAACCGTCGCCCTCGGGCTGGGCTTATGGCTGGCGGGAACGTAACCATGGAGGCACCTCCGAAGCTGCAGCTTGGCGACTTCACAATCGCTTTTTTGAGCGATGGCATCTGGCGCAATGACGGTGGCTGCATGTTCGGCGTCGTGCCGCGCGAGTTATGGCGGCGCGAGCATCCGGCGGACGATCAGAACCGCATTCGCCTTAACCTGACCTGCCCCCTGATCATGCGCGGCAACGAAGCGATCGTGGTCGATACCGGAATCGGCAACCGGCTGAGCGCGGTCGAGCGAAAAATTTTCGACCATCACGACGGCTGGCTGATAAGCGGGCTCAAAACGCTTGGGATGGAGCCCGGCGACATCACCCATGTGATCCTGTCGCACCTGCATTTCGATCATTGCGGCGGAGTCGTGCAGCGTCGCGAATCGGGTACCTTCGAGGCGGCCTTCCCGCGCGCGCGAATCTTCGTCCAGCACGGTGAGATGGAGATCGCTCGCGATTCGCATAACGAACGTTTGCGCGCCGCCTATCGCCATATCGCCGATTGCCTCAAGTCAGTCAGCGGGCTGATCGAGGCGCTCGACGGCGACACCGAGATCGTGCCCGGCGTCTCGGCGATTGTTTCGGGCGGCCACACCGAACACCATCAACTGGCTATGGTACAATCCCGTGGTGAAAGCTTCGTTCATCTCGCGGACATCGTGCCGACGCGATCGCATATGCGCGGGCCGTGGAATCAGGCCTACGACCTCGACGCCCTTCGCACCATGGCGCAGAAGGCCAACTATCTGAGGCGCGCAGTCGAAGAGCGATGGTGGGTCTCGTTCGCGCACGACGAACGAGTCTTCGCGGCACAGGTGAACAACGATCGCGGACGGCTGGTATTGGGTGGCACTCTGGAGGTGCCGCCGGGACTCGACAGTCTATGAATATCCGGCCGCCTGCGGGCGTCAGGATAACTGCGGCGCCAGAGCAGTGATGGAGCCGCGCCGGCGAGCGGATGTCAGCCATCGACGCGCAGAAACTTGTGGACAATGCTGGACGATGCCAAATGTTTGCTTGCTTGGCTTCCAGACCGCGATATACTGCCCCTAGGGATGCTCCCTTCAAATAGCACAAGCCAATTCACATTCCTTAATCTCCTGGCAATTGCCACGACGATAAAAGGCTCGCCCAACCAAGCCCAACCAAGGAGTTAGCTGATGGCGGAAACGAGCAGCTTCGAGCAGGTAATCAAACGCGATCGTGCAGCGCGCGAGTCCAAGCAATGGCGTGGAACTCTGCTCGAATATCTTGAGGTCGTCAAGGCCAATCCCTTGATGACGAAGCTTTCGCACGCGCGCATCTACGACATGATCATCACCCAGGGCACGCGCAACATCCACGATACGGACGATCCGCGCACCAAGCGTCTGTACAAGGATGAGCCAATCAAGGTTTACAATTTCTTCGCCGACGAATTTTTCGGCATCGAACGGACAATTTCGCAGATCGTCCGCTATTTCCATTCGGCCTCGCTCAAAGGCGAAGAGAGCCGCCAGGTGTTGTACCTGATGGGTCCGGTCGGATCGGGCAAAAGCTCGCTGGTCGAACGCGTTCAGCGCGGTCTCGAGCAAGTGGACGCGGTCCATGTGATCGAGGGCTGCCCGATGCACGAGGAGCCGCTGCATCTGATTCCGCGGCATCTGCGCCGCGAGTTCGAGAAGATGCTCGGCGTGCATGTCGAGGGCGACTTGTGCCCGGTGTGCCGCTACCGCCTCAAAGAGGAATTCGGCCAGCGCTATGAAGAGTTCCCCATCGAGACGCGCAGCTTCTCAAAGCGCAATCGCGTCGGCGTTGGCGTCGTGCCGCCGGTCGATCCGAACAACCAGGACACCTCGGTGCTGATCGGATCGGAAGACATTTCCAAGCTCGACCAGTACTCCGAGGGCGACCCGCGCGTGCTGGAGCTTAACGGGGCGCTCAACGTCGGCAATCGCGGTATCGTCGAGTTCATCGAGGTATTCAAGAACGAGACCGAATACCTGCATGCGATGATCACGGCGACGCAGGAAAAGGTCATCCCGGCGCCCGGCCGCCACGGGATGGTGTACGTCGATACCTGCATCATCGCGCATTCGAACGAGGCCGAGTGGCAGAAGTTCAAGGCCGACCACACCAACGAGGCGATCCTCGACCGTATCGTCGTCGTCAAAGTGCCTTACAACCTGCGGCTGTCGGAAGAGGTAAAGATCTACCAGAAGATCATCCGCAACTCGGATTTCCGCGCGCACGTCGCGCCGCATACGCTTGAACTGGCCTCGATGTTCGCGATTCTGTCGCGGCTGGAACCAACCTCTAAATGTGACCTGATGACCAAGCTGCGCCTGTACAATGGCGAAGAGGTCGTCGAGAAGGGACGCACCAAGAAGATCGACGTCGCCGAACTGAAGGAAGACACCAAGCGCGAGGGTATGAACGGCATCTCGACGCGCTTCATCATGAAGGCGCTCGACAACGCGCTCTCGGACAACGTCTCCGGCAACTGCATCAATCCGATCAACGTCCGCGAGGCGCTGATCTCGATGACCAAGGAGGCCGATCTGGCCGACGATTCGCGCAAGCAGTACCTGGAATTCCTGCAGGATACGCTGCACAAGGAGTATCTCGATCTTCTCGAAAAGGAGATTACGCGCGCGTTCGTCTATTCGTATCAGGAGCAAGCGGAGGCGCTGTTTCAGAACTACCTCGATCACGCCGAATCGTACGTCAACAAGACCAAGGTTCGCGACCGCAACACCAAGGAAGAGCTGTCGCCGGACGAGGGTTTCCTGAAATCGATCGAGGAGCAGATTGCGATCATCGGCTCGGCAGCCGAGGGTTTCCGCCAAGAGGTCATCGCGTACTTGTGGGCGACTTCGCGGCGCGGTGAAAAGGTCAGCTATCGCAGCTACGAACCGCTCAAGGAAGCGATCGAGAAGAAGCTGATGACCTCGGTTCGCGACATCTCGCGGATCATTACTAAGGCGCGCACGCGGGACGAAGAGCAGAGTGAGAAGTACGGCTCCATGGTGAAGAACCTGCTCGAAAACGGCTACTGCGAATCGTGCGTGGACGTGGTGTTGAAGTACGCGGCCAACAACCTCTGGAAGGATTGATCGCTCTGCAAGGGCTGATCGATTATCGGATCATCGCCGCCGTGCACCGCACCCTGACCCAACTGGGAACGGGGCGGTGCCGGTGCGTGCGAGGACGCCGTCCGCGAGCGCGGGCAGCGAGGCACGCCAGCGTCGTGCATCGCCGGACGCTTCGGTATAATCGGTATAATCAGAGGGTGGCCAGCGGGAGGCGAGGAACGTTGCCATGACGAGCGATACCATCTTTCGCGAATACCGCATCTCCGACGCCGAGCGATCGGATCGTTCCGCCGGCGACCGCTTGCGCCATCGCGAGAAAGTCCGCGAATCGATCCGCGAGAACATCGCCGACATCATCGCCGAAGAATCCATCATCGGCAAAAACAAGGACAAGATCATCAAGGTCCCCCTGCGCGGGATCAAGGAATATCGCTTCATCTACGGCGACAATGCGCCCGGCGTCGGCCAGGGCGACGGCAACGCGCAACCTGGACAGGTGGTCGGCAAAACCGGCAAGGACGCGCCGGGGCAAGGCGAAGGCAAGGCCGGCGATCGTCCGGGCGTTGACTATTACGAGACCGACGTCACGCTCGACGAGCTTATCGAGATCATGTTCGAGGACCTCGAACTGCCGAACCTCGAACGGCGGGCGTTGCGCGAGATCGAGACCGACCGCTTCGCCAAGCGCAAGGGCTATCGCCACGTCGGCATCCGGGTGCGCCTCGACAAGCGGCGCACGGCGCGCCAGCGCGTCAAACGAGTGCTCGCGACGCAGCATCGCCGCGCGACACAGGGCCTCGAGACCCAGAAGGACGCCAACGGCAACGAGCGCCGCTTCCCGTTCCATCAGGACGATCTGCGCTACAAGCATCTGGAGACAGACGTCCGCGAGGAATCCAACGCCGCCGTCGTTTGCATCATGGATACGTCGGGCTCGATGGACACGATGAAGAAGTACCTCGCGCGCAGCTTCTTCTTCCTGCTCTACCAGTTCATCTCGACCCGTTACCGCAACGTCGAAATCGTCTTCGTCGCTCATCATACGGAGGCCAACGAGGTCACCGAGGACGAGTTCTTCCACAAGGGCGAGGCCGGCGGCACGTTCATTTCGTCGGGCTACCAGAAGGCGCTCGATATCATCGCCGAGCGTTATCATCCGTCGCTGTGGAATCTGTACGCGTTCCATTGTTCCGACGGCGACAATTTCGATTCCGACAATCCGGCGGCGTTGCGGGCGGCCAAGGAACTGAGCGAAATCTGCAACCTCTTCGGCTATGGCGAAATCAAGCCGCTGGGCTCGCGCTATTACGAATCCTCGATGCTGAACGTTTTCCGGCGGCTCGAAGCGCCCAACTTCCAGGCGGTGCTGATCGAGCGCAAAGAAGACATCTGGCCGTCGTTCAAGGCCTTCCTCTCGAAGGATCGCGTCAAGGAGTAGCGCGTCCGGCTAACCACTACGCAGGCGCGACGGCGCCGGGACGACTCGAAGCTAAATGGCGAACTACGAAATTCAGGACCTGGTCGAGTGGGACAATCGCGTCCGCGAGAAAGCCGCGGAATTCGGACTCACCTGGTTCCCCCAGGAATTTGAGATTTGCGACCACGTCGGGATGCTCGGCTACATGGCGTACTCCGGGATGCCGTCGCATTACCCGCACTGGTCGTATGGCAAGTCGTACGAAAAGCTCAAGACGCTCTACGACTACGGCGTCAGCGGATTGCCGTACGAGATGGTCATCGCCTCCAATCCGGCGATCGCCTACCTGATGCGCGATAACTCCCTGCTGCTGCAGATTCTCACCATCGCGCACGTTTACGGTCACAACGACTTTTTCAAGAACAATTTCACCTTCAAGTCGAATCGCGCCGAGTTGACGATCGAACGTTTCAAGGCCCATGCGCTGCGGGTGCGGCGCTACATGGAAGATCCTTCGATCGGCATCGAAAAGGTCGAACGGATTCTCGACGGCGCGCATGCTCTCAACTTCCAGTGCCGCCGCAACCTGGCGATCCGGAAAGTCGGGCGCGAGGAGCAGATCGAGCGCGCGGTTGAAGCTGCGCAGCCGCGTCAGGATCCGTTCTCACGGCTGCACGCGCGCCCGGAATACCACGCGCCGGAAACCAATAAGGTGCCGCTCGAGCCCGACGAGGATGTCCTCCTGTTCATCCGCGACCACAATCCTTTCCTGCAGGAATGGGAGCAGGACCTGCTCACGATCGTTGACGAAGAAACCAAGTACTTCATGCCCTTGATGGAAACCAAGATCATGAACGAGGGCTGGGCGAGCTACTGGCACAAGAAGATCGTCGAGTCGCTCGACCTCGAACAGGGGCTGCATCTGGAGTTCATCGTGCGGCACAACCAGGTGCTGCGTCCGAACCCCGGGCAGATCAATCCGTACCATCTGGGCTTCAAAATCTGGGAAGACATCTACCGCCGCTACACCGAACCGACTCCAGAGGAACTCAAGCGCGATGGCGCGCCGGTCAAGAGCGGCACCGAGAAGATTTTCGAGGCGCGCGAAGTCGAGCGCGATTCCTCATTCTTGCGGCGTTACCTGACCGAAGATCTGATGCGCGAACTGGATATGTTCCAGTACGAGGCGCGCGGCGACGAACTGGTTATCGACAAGGTCTCGGACGAAGAGGGTTGGAAGACCGTCAAGGAGACCCTGATCAAAAACGTCGGCACCGGATCGATCCCGATCATCAAGGTCGAGGACGCTGACTTCGGGCATAATCGCACGCTCTACCTGAAACATCAGCACGACGGCCGCGACCTGCAGCTCGAATACGCTGAGAAGACGATCTCGTACATCTATCGGTTGTGGGGCCGCGAATGCGTGATCGAAACCTCGCTGCAGGGCAAGCGTTCGCTGTTGTGCTTCAATGATCGAGGCTTCTCCGTCCGCGCCCTCAAGTAGGTGACCCGCGCTTACCTCCGAAACCCATCAGTCCCTCATATGAGGACGGCGTCCATCAGGCCCGCGAGAACGTGTAGCGATTCGTATAGATAGTAGCTGCCCCAGATGAGTTCGTGGCGCGTCGCCAAATCGATGCGCTTGTTGTAGCAGCCCTCCCAGAGCCCGCCCTCGGGTCCGAGATAATTCTCCACCAGTGCGCGGACCGTCGCTTCGCCGGCTTCGCGATATGCGCGGCGTTTCGCTTCCGAATGCGAGAGCCTCGCGAGCTTGAGCAAGGCCGCCGCCGCGATCGCGGTAGCCGAAGTATCGCGATTGGTGTGTGGAATCGCCGGATCATCGAAGTCCCAGAAGGCCACGCGATCCGCCGGCGCATGATGAATCCACCAGTCCGCCGCGCGCTCGGCCGGTTCGATCAGCGCAGCATCCCCCGTCCAATGAGCCGCGAGCGCCCATCCGATCATCCCCCACGCCTGCGCGCGCGCCCAGGTGCTGTCGTCGGTGACGCCCTTATGCGTATAGCGGCGCGTCATCTTACCCGTGAGCGGATCGAATGAAGCGGATTGGCAGATTGACCCGTCGGCGCGCAGGCAAAACTCGATATGGCGATGAGCGTGCCTGACCGCGATATCGCGCAGCTTCGGATTGCCGGTCGCCTTCGCCGCCCACGACAGCAGCGCGGCAATCTGGACCATGTCAATTTCCGATTCGCTTAGGCCGACGCTATGAACCTCCTCGAATTCTGCGCCGAGCGGGATCACTTCGGCGTGCGGGTTGTAAGTTGCGGCGAGGGACCGGGCGCCCGCGATCGCGAGCTCACGCGCTGTCGCACTGCCCTTGAGGATCGCGCCGAGGGCGGCGCCATAATAGAAAAGCAGCCCGCGTGCGGAGGTCTGCGAATTGAGCCGCGAGTGGAGGCGAGCGGCCCATTCTTCGCCGAGGCGAGTGTACCGATCATCGCCGCTCGCCGCGGCGGTCAGCCAGAGCATCCCGATCCAATAGCCGCCGGTCCAGTCGCCCGCCGGGGAAAGCGTCCACTGTTGCGTCGACGGATCGGCAAAATGAGGAAATCCACCGCGGACAGTCGCCGCAGTGTGATCGACCCGCGAGCGCATCCGCGCGATCGCCTCAGTCCAGATTTGATCAGCCATACCCGGCAATCCCCTATCCGCCGCTCTGACAGCCTGAAAGACGGGCATGCTCTGAGTCAGGCGAGATGAGTTTTGAAGAACGCCACCATCTTCGGCCACAAGTCAAAAGCCGGCGCTTCGCGATAGCTCGGTCGATAGTCGGCGAAGAAGGCGTGACCGGCGTTCTTGAAAACCTCAACTTTGAAGGTTTTCCCAGCCGCTTCGAGACGCTTGCCCAACTCTGCTGCGTCCGCCGGCGAAGGATTCTGGTCCTCTTCACCGCATACTACATAGGCTGGGCAATGAAGTTGCGCTGCGAGATCGATCACCGGCGTGGGACGTTCGGGCGTAGTCGTGGCGTCGGGCGTGGCGCGGGTGATGAAGCCGCCCCAGCAATCTATGGCCGCATCGACCTTGTCGCTGGAGCAGGCGAACAGCAGCGTCCATCGCCCACCCACACAGAAGCCGACGCATCCGACTTTGCCGCTGGCGCCCGGCTGCACGCGGACGAAGGCCGCAGACGCCTCGAAGTCGCGCACCAGTTGCGCGTCCGGTATACCGAACATCTTGGCGCGCACCTCGGTCATATCGGATGGGTTCTTCAGCGCGCCGACGCGCGAGTAGATGTCGGGTGCGAGCGCGATAAAACCGGCGTTGGCGAAGCGGCGGGCGACGTCACGTTCGTGCTCGACCAGGCCAAACGCCTCATGCAACACGATGACGGCGGGATAGGTACCCGGCGCCTTGGGACGAGCGAGGTATGCGCCTATCGCGGCACCGTCGCTTTGAAAGGACACATCGCCCGTTTCGAGCGCACTCAGATCTGTTACTTCACCAGCCAACGACATAAACGTTTACCCCTCGTTCCATAGTTGCAATGACTTCGACCGTCGTCGATCAGGCTTTCAAATGGTTTACAGCCATCCATTTGAATGACGACCGCCCCTCAGACGAAAGGCTTCCGCGCCCAACCTTCTTCGTAGGGCGTCAGAAAATGCGACGTTACGGCCAGCCGCTTGAACATCCAGCGCCCGTCATGGCGCACGTACTCGTCGTGATAGACCGCCGCGAGCCAAACCGCCTGATTGCCCTTGGCCATCGTCGCCGGCTGCAGCAGATACCATTGGGCGGTCGCGCGATCGCCTTCGACCTCGATAATCGGATTCATCACATTGTGGATCGCGAACGGGAAGAACTCGGCGGCGCGGCTGAAGAACTTGCGAATCGCCGCGCGGCCGTCGGCCTTGCCGAGTGAACCGCCATCCCATACCGCATCCTCGGTGAAGAGCGCCGCGATGGCATCGGCGTTGTAGTTGTCGTCGCAGGCTGCCGCATAACGGGCTTTCAGCTTGCGAATCTCCTCGATGTCCTCGAGCACGCGCAGCCGCTCTTCGATCGTTTTCATCAAATCGCTCCGGGCGGTAATTGACACGCCCACCATCTCCATAGCGCATTTTTGGAGCTGCGCTCAAAAGGCGCGAACGGTCGCCACTCGGAACGCCGCGGCAGGCTCCTTCAAAGCGTCTTACGTTTGCTTAGGCGATGCGGCAAGCTAATGCCGTTGCCGTGCGATCGTTTCGAGGCGAACCGGGACCAGCCAATAATGCATCATCATGTAATAAGCCCAACCGGGATGGCCGAATGGCTCGCGAACTGGGGATACTGGGGCCTCTTCATTTGCGTGTTCGTGGGCAACCTGGGAGTCCCGATGCCCGAGGAGACGGTCCTGCTGGCGGCGGGGTTTCTCGCGGGCCGTAACATCCTTGACCTCAAGACCCTCTATGTCGTGGCGTTCGGGAGCGCGGTCATCGGCGATTGCACCGGATACCTTCTTGGGCGCACCGGCGGCGCACGTCTGATGGGATGGCTGGTGCGCACCTTCCCGATGCTCCGGCCGGGTCAGGAACGGCTAGAGGCGTTTTTCGAGACTCACGGCAGCAAGGCCGTTTTCATGGCGCGCTTTATCGCAGGCGCCCGCTTTCTCGCCGGCCCGATGGCGGGTTCCGCACGGATGGGATTCTTGCGGTTCCTCGGATGGAACATGCTGGGCGCCGCGGTCTGGTGCACCCTCATCGTGACCATCGGCTACCTGGTCGGCGATGAACTCGAATGGGTGGCGATGGAGGCGCATCGCGCGTTCATGTGGGTCGGAATTGCGATGGTCCTGCTGGCAGGCGCCGCATGGCTCTTCTGGTGGCGTCAACGCCAGCCCTCGGAGCCGCAAGGATGAAGCGCTCCTCGCGTTTGCGCTTTCGACGCCTTCAGGATTAGGCTGCCTCCAGTTGCGGGTCTGCGGTGGTCGCACCGGACAGATTTTGTAGCGTCAGGCGATTCTTGAGGCAGTTAAAGCAGTGGCAGGCTTGCTTCACGGATTCATTCCATAACCACAACGGGGAGGGTAATGAAATGACTACCAGACAGAATCTGAAGTACCAGTTGCTCGCGGCGCAGAGTGGTTTTGCCTTTGAAATTCTCTATACGGTTTTCTGGGGCTGGTTCGGACACAATCTGCCGCCGGCCTCGCCGAATCTGAGCGGGCCGGATCTCGCGGCGGTCTTCGCACAACATCACAACGCGATTTTGTTCGGCAACACGATCGCAGCGGTGATCGGCGTGCTGTGGATTACCTGGACAGCGCAGCTGACCGTGGTGATGTGGCGAATCGAAGGGTCGAACCCGATATTGACGATAATCCAACTAATCGGCGGGATACTGACGGCGTGGGTACTGATGTTCTGCCCGGCGATATGGGCGGTTGCGGCGTTTCGGCCGGATATCGAGCCGAATACCATCCGCATGCTCAACGATCTGGGCTTTATCCTGTTCAACATCACGTACGCCGTAACCTCCGTACAGGCGATCGCTGCGGGCCTCGTCGGACTGGCTGATAAAGGCGCCGTCCGCGTGTTTCCGCGATGGGTGTGCGGCTGGGCAATCTTCGCCGGCCTCAGTTTTATTCCGATTTCCGCGATGCCCTTCTTCAAGACCGGCCCGCTCGCCTGGAACGGTCTGATTACATTCTGGGCGCTGTTCGGAACGTACTTCATCTGGACCGCCAGCATGGGCGTATGCATGGCGAAAGACGCCAGCCGCCGCCTGCGCGAGGAGACGGCACTTGACGCGCGGCAACAGTCGAAGCCGGATCTCGCCGGCGCCGCGGGCTGATGTGATTTGACTGGAATCGCAGCCAAAATTGCGAGGGCGATGACGTCTGAAATGAGTTGGGACGGTCGGGAACGGCGCAGAGTGTCGGTGGAAGCCGGTCCGATTGCTTGGCTGGCGTCCCCGTTAACCGATCCGCATTGGGCTTAAGGAAAGGAAAGAGCGATGGCATTGCTACCGTATGTCGATGAGAGCACCGCACCCGAGAAGACACGCGAAATCCTGGGCAATACGCCGCGCAAGCTGAACGTCGCGCGGATGATGGCGAACGCGTCGGAGGCCGTCTTTCACAATTTTTCGCGCCTCGGCAATGCGCTTTTGACAAAGGGAAAGCTCGATTCGAAGCTGCGCGAGATCGCAATTCTGCGCACGGCCAAGGTCAGTAGTTCGGTTTACGAATGGACGCAGCATGTGCCGATCGCATTGGCGGTCGGCGTCAGCGAGGATCAACTGGCGGCGATCGAACACTGGGAGCCGGCGAAATGCTTCAGCGAACTGGAGCGGCTCGCGTTGCGGTTTACCGATGAAGTCGCCCGCGGCGTCAAAGGAAAGAAAGAGACGCTGGCCGAGCTGCAGAAACATCTGGGACAGGGCGAGATCGTCGAGCTGATCATGGCGATTGGATTCTGGGGCATGGTGGCGCGCGTACTGGAAACGACCGAAGTTGACCTCGAGGATTTCGCCGGCAAGGTGAACCTGCTGGCGCGCTCGAAGAAGTAGAGCGGTGAATTTTCACTGGTACATATGGTCGCTCGGATCGCCAGCGAGAACCATGCAAGGCGCGCGCAATTGCTTACGGCGGGAGTTTCGTACGGTGGTTCAACCGTCAGGAGGGGCGATGCTTGCGCTGCTCCTCGAGCTGCCTTAGTTCGACGCGGCGGATCTTGCCGCTGACGGTCTTGGGTAGATCGTCAACAAACTCGATCTCGCGCGGATACTTGTACGGTGCGGTGATGCGCTTGACGTGATCCTGCAACTCGGTGGCGAGCGCCTCACTCCGCTCGGTTCCCGGCTTGAGGCGCACGAACGCCTTCACGATCGACCCGCGATCCGGGTCGGGGCTTGCGACGACCGCCGACTCCATCACGGCCGGATGTTCCAGTAAGGCGCTCTCGACCTCGAACGGCCCAATGCGATAACCGGCCGATCCGATAACGTCGTCGGCGCGCCCGACAAACCATAGGTAGCCGTCCGCGTCGCGATAGGCGTTGTCGCCGGTGAGATAAAAATTGCCCTGAAAGGCGGCGGCGTTCTCGTCGGGATTCCTCCAGTATTCGAGCATGATCGACGGCGGCTTTTCGGGCCGCACGCGAACCGCAACCTGGCCCGTGTCGCCGGTCGCTACCTCGCGCAGATCTTCGTCCACAATACTCAAATCGATGCCCGGAAAGGGACGGCCCATCGAGCCCGGCCGAATCGCCATCCCGGGGAGATTGGCGGCAAGCAGCGCCGTCTCGGTTTGCCCGTAGCCGTCGTGAATCAGCAGCCCGAAATGCTGCCGCCAGATTTCAATCACCTCGGGATTGAGCGGTTCGCCCGCACCCGCGCAATGGCGCAGCGCCGGCAACTGGTGACCCGCCAGGTCCTCCTTCACCAGCATCCGATACTCGGTCGGCGGCGCGCAGAAACTGGTAATGCGATAGCGCTTCAGCAGTTCGAGTTGCTTCCTCGGCTCGAAGCGGCCGTTGTACATCAGCGTGGTGATACCGTTCATCCAGGGGCCGAAGAGGACTCCATACGCGGCCTTGGCCCAGCCGGTATCCGAGGTCGTCCAATGGCGATCGCCGGCCTTCAGTCCGAGCCAGATCGAGCCGGTAAATTGATGCGCCCAGGTATACGCGTGACCATGCAGAACGGCCTTTGGCTCCTTGGTGGTGCCCGAGGTGTAATAGCAAATGGCAGGCTCGTCGCCGCGCGTATCGAGCGGGTGGAATTCCGGAGACGCCGACTGCATCGCTTCTTGAATTGAGGCCCATCCGGTGCGCGCGGCGCCGACCAGCAAATACTGCGCGAGTGTTGGACATTGGCTGCGCAGGTCGCTGACGAGATCGGCGCTGTCGGGGCCGACGATGATCGCCCGCGCACCCGAATGGTTGGCGCGATACACGAGGTCCTTCTCGCGCAACATCGAGACGCATGGCACGACGATCGCGCCAGCCTTCAGCGCACCGATATAGACGCTCTGCCACATTGTGAGACGCGGCAGCACGATCATCACCGGGTCGCCGCGCCGGATACCGAGACCGGTCAGCACATTGGCAATGCGGTTGGACTGATTGCGGATGTCGGCGAAAGTCAGCCGCGAGCGGTTGCCGGACTGATCTTCCCACAGCAGCGCGACGCGGCTAGGATCCGCGGCGAAGCTATCGACGGTCGCGCCGAAGTTAAATTGCGCCGGCGTATTCCATCGGAAGTCGCGGCGTAGTTGATCGTAACTACTCATTGATTCCGTCATTGTATGGTAGTCGTCAAAGCACCCGGTTGGCTATGAAATTTGTTGCGCAGGCGCGTAATGACAAGCATCGCGAGGTTTATTTTTTTTTGCCATGCGTACGCCGCGATTTGGGCGTCGCCGGCGGTTGCGATCTGCGCGCAGCCGCCTTGATATACTTGAGCGTCACCGGCGAGAGGTCGTCGCGGCCTACGTCCACATTGATGATGGCGAAGGTCTTGCACTCATGCGCCGCGTCGAGCGCCTCGCGCAGTTCCGTGGCAGTCCCGGCCTGAAAACCGGCTCCGCCCCAATCTTCGCCCAGCTTCGCATAGGGCCACGGCGGGATTTCGAGCAAGTCGCGGCGATCCGATGCTACCGGCCGGAAAATGCCCCAGCCACCATTGTTGATCACGATCACGATCGGATTGACGCCGAAGCGCGGTGCCTGCGAAATCTCCGGCCCGGTCATCTGGAAGGCCCCGTCGCCGCACAGCACGATCGGCCGCAGACCGCATCCGAGCTGTGCTCCGAGCGCCGCCGGCACCGCGAAACCCATCGAGGCGTAAAAGCCCTCAGCGAGATACGTGCCGTCATGCGGTACGCGGATATCGAGGCCACCGAAAAGCATGTCGCCAGCTTCGGCGACGACCATGTAACCGTGATGCGCGGCGAGGAATTCGTTGACGGTCCCGAGAATCTGACTAACTTTGATCGGCGCTTTGCCGGTGCCGCTCGTCCCGTTTTCGGGAAGATTGCTCGCATAAACGACGGTCTCCCGATGCCGGCGGATATCCTGCCGCAGCAATGCTCGAACGAAATCGCGCACCCCCACGTTGATATATGAGTGAGACTTCACGTCCACCCGGCGATCAACCGCCCAGACGCTGCGGCCCTCGATGATATGCGGCGGGCGATTGCCGAAATTCATGTCGGTTTTGAGGCAGCCGAGGTTCAGCACGAAGTCGGCCGCGTCCATCCGCGCGACGATCGGCGGCGGACTGATCGGCCCAACGTGGACACCCATATACAACGGATGGTCCATCGGAAAGGCGCCCTTGCCGAGCACCGTCGTGAACACCGGCGCGCCGATTTTCTCCGCCAGTTCGACCAGTTCGTGCGCGGCCTTGAAGCGATGGATCTCGATACCCGCGATCAGCACCGGCTTGCGGCTCTGGTTGAGCATCGCGGCCGTCTCGCGAGCGGCTTCCTCGACCCGGCGGGCGTCCGATTCGTGAAAATGGAGGTGGCCGTCCCATTCGATCAATTCGTCCGGCACGACGATTTCACGGTCCACCATGTCGCGATGGATCTCGATATAGCCGGGGCGCTGCTCGGCCCAGATGGCGCGGACGACCTCGTGGAGTTCGTGCGCCGCGCTTAGCGGATCAGTCAGGACGCGGGAGGCGCAAGTGACTTCCTGGTAGATACGATGCTGCGACTCGATTTCGCGCGCCTGGTGATGGATGAGAGTACCGAGCTTGCGTTCCTCTTCGCCGGGGCCGCCGGAGAAAATCAGCAGCGGCACGCGCTCGGAAAAGGAACCCGCAACTGGATTGACCATGTTGTGGCCACCCGCACCGTAAGTTACGCAGATAACACCGATTTTGCCGGTCGCGCGCGCGTAACCGTCAGCGGCAAAGCCGACGCCGGGCTCATGCGATAGCGTCAGGATTTCGAGATCGTGCTTGCGGCCCAGCGCGAAAAACAACTTAAGCGCGAGGTCGCCGGGAATGCCGAAGACGTGCCGGACTCCCATCTTGCGCAGATAAGCGACCAGAAAGTTGCCCAGCGTCATGCGCTTCTTCACCGATTCACCTCCGCTTCCGGCACAATTTTAACGCAAATCTTCTGGCGCGTCCCCTATTCTAAGGATGCTGGCGTTGTCCGCCGGCAGAATGCATCGCAAGTGAGCGTGATGCGGGCGCGTAGAATTGCACTCCCTGGTAAACGCTTGTGCTACAATTTGCGGTGGTGTTTAGCTCCTTCCTCAGGATGCAACTGCTCAACCCGCTTCGCGTGCGGGGAATGCTGGCCTATCTGCCGCAATTCCTGCGCGTCTTCTGGCGCTTGATGCATGATCGCCGGGTTTCGTTCCTGGCTAAGATAACGCCGGTAATCGGTATCATGCTGCTGATTACCCCGCCCGCGCTCGAACTCGACTTCGTGCCGATAATCGGCGAATTAGACTGGATCCTGGTGGTTTACCTGTCGCTTAAACTCTTCATCTGGATGTGCCCGCCCGATGTAGTGCGCGAACATGTCGCGCAAGTCGCGCGCGGCGCCTGACCGGGCAAGCAAAACCTGATGCGTCCACGATTTATTCTGATCGGCCTCGTTGCAGCAGTCGTCATCTCTTTTATCGCGTTGAGTGTCGGGGACGGCTTGCTGGTCGATCTGCTGTGGTTCGATTCGCTTGGCTATCGCCAGGTCTTTACCACTACGATTCTGGCCGAACTGGCGATCTTCGGAACGGTCTGGCTGATCGCCTTTGTCGCAATTGCTGCGAGCGGTTTGATCGCGCTGCGCTTCAGCCGTGAACGTGAACGGCTGCGGGTGGTGCGCCGCCCCGACAACGTGGTTGAGGTCAATCTGCCCGAGATGATTCGCTCGCTCGGCGAACGCGTGCCGTGGCGTCTGATTGTGATCGGCGGCGCCGCGTTGTTGGCGTTGTTTGCGGCGCAGGGCGAATCTGCCAGCTGGGATGTCTATCTGAAGGCGCTCGAGGGGGTGCCGTTTGGCCTGAAGGAACCTGCCTTCAATCGCGACGTCGGATTTTACGTCTTCACGTTGCCGCTGCTGGAAGAGCTTCGCGATCTGTTCCTGCTGATACTCTTTTTCACTGCGGCGCTCACCGGAGCGATTTACTGGGCGCGTGGCGCGCTCGACTTTCGCGAATCGCCGCCGAATATATCACCCGAGGCGGCCGCACATCTGTCGGTGCTGGCGGGATTTTTCTTTATCGAGCGAGCCCTGAACTACTGGATTGGGCGCTTCCAATTGCTGCTGCACAGCAATGGGATCGTCTTCGGACTCCGCTACGTTGATCACGTTCTATGGCAGCCGGGACTGTGGCTGCTGGTAGCCCTTGCGCTGGCCGCGGCGGCAATCTGCTTCGCCAATGTGCGCGAGCGCGGCTTGCGTCTGCCAGTGACCGCCGCGGCGATCGTGTTCGGTCCCGCCGTGGTCCTCAACCTGCTCCAGCCGGTCGTCGAACGGCTGTGGGTAAAGCCCGACGAGCTGCGGATCGAGCAGCCCTATCTCGAGCGGAATATCGCCTTGACGCGCCGCGCCTTTCAACTCGACAGCGTCGATGTGCGGCCGTTCGCGGGCCTCGGCAAAATCACGCCGGCGTCTCTCGATGAGGACGCCGCGACCATCAAAAACATCCGGCTCTGGGATCCGCGTCCGCTCATCGCGACTTATCAGCAGCTGCAGAATATCCGCCTCTATTATGACTTCAAGGACGTCGATATCGACCGCTATTGGATCAACAAGACCTACACCCAGGTGATGCTGTCGGCGCGCGAACTGAACGTCGATCTGCTGCCGGACAACGCGCAAACGTGGGTCAACCGCCATTTGAAGTTCACCCACGGCTACGGCCTGGTGATGAACCCGGTCAACACCAAGGATCAGGAAGGTTTGCCGATCCTTTCAATCAAGAACATTCCGCCGCAATGGGAAGACCCGTCGCTAAAGGTGACGCAGCCCGGAATTTACTATGGCGAAGAGCCAGACGTTTATAGCATCGTCAACGCGCTGACCCCGGAGTTCGACTACCCGCGCGGCAACGACAACGTCTCGGATTTTTACAAGGGCGACCAGGGCGTTTACATCAGCGGATTCTGGCGGAGGCTGCTGTTCAGCTTCTACTACCGCGACATCAATCTGCTGGTTACCGAAAACATAATTCCGGGCAGCCGGATTCTGCTGCGGCGCAACATTACCGATCGCATCAGGTATATCGCGCCGTTCGTCACGCAGGATCGCGACCCTTACATCGTGTTGCACGACGGGCAGCTCAACTGGATCGTCGATGGCTATACCTTCAGCGATCATTATCCATACTCACAGATCAACGGCGACGGGATTAACTACATCCGCAATTCCGTGAAAGTAGTCGTCAATGCGTACACGGGGCGCACTACATTTTACGTTTCCGACGCCGACGATCCGGTCATCCGCACCTGGGAAAGAATCTACCCGGGGATGTTCAAACCGCTGAGCGAAATGCCGGCGGATCTGCATGCGCATATCCGCTATCCGGAGGATTTCTTCCTGACGCAGGCCGAGATGTACGGCACTTACCACATGAAGGACCCTTCGACCTTCTACAATCGCGAGGATCTGTGGACCTTTCCGCGCGAGAACTATTCGGATCAAACCGTCCCGATGCAGCCTTATTACGTGATCATGCGGCTGCCCGGGGAAACGCACGCCGAATACATCCTGATGCTGCCGATGGTCCCACAGGGCCGCGACAACATGATCTCGTGGCTCGCCGCTCGCTGCGACGGCACTGACTACGGGCATCTGTTCGAATTTGAGTTCTCGAAGGACCGCCTGTTTTACGGTCCGTATCAAATCCAGGCGCGCATCAACCAGAACCCGGACATCTCGCAGCAATACTCGTTGTGGAACCAGATGGGCTCGAAAGTCATCCTCGGCAATCTACTGGTATTTCCGATTGAGGATTCGCTGCTCTACGTCGAGCCGCTCTATATCCGCGCCGAGAACGGGCAACTGCCCGAGCTGAAGCGCGTGCTGGCGTCGTACAGCGATCGCACGGTGATGGGAACCGACATGGATTCGACGCTCACCGCACTCTTCAAGGGCAGCGAGTTCCCGGCTCCGTCGATCGTGAAGGTGCTGCCGCCGGGCGGAATGGGCGGCGCTCCGCCGTCCACCGGAGTCGCGGGACAGCCTCCAGCAGTCGTCAATGCGCCACCGGGACTGGAGGCCGCGGCGACTCATTACAGTCACGCAATCGCGGCGCTCAAGCAGGGAGACTGGACCGCGTTCGGCGAGGAAATGCGTCAACTCGGTGAGGAATTGGGCCAGCCGGCCAACCATCACTGAGGGCGGCGGCCAGTCGGGGACGAGAGGTGTATGACTTGTCTCCGTTAACGAAGTCCCACGCAATCCCGCATCCACGCCGGGCTCGCGGGAACGACCGGGCAGATAATGCGGCGCAACTTCGCGACCTCGGTGAACTCGCCAGACAAATCTGCCCCGGTGCCGCTTGTCTGATCCGATGGAATCTTGCCGGCGAGACGGCCACGGTGCGTGCCGTCCCGGATGCCCTCCTCAACATGCGACTGGATTCGCTGCTCGCGATTCTCGAGCGCGACCAACGCTATCGCCCCCACTGTTCCAACCGTATCGTCCGTTCGAATCATCACGGTCGGGCGAGCCGCGATTACAGCCTGCTCCATTTCGAAAATCGCGATCTGGCGAGCGGCCACCCCGCATTTGATCGAACCTATGCAGCGTCGGCCGTAGCGATCGCGGACGGCGATGAATCGCACGCCCGCGCGACGGTTATACTAATCGCGCCTGCCGCGTCAGGTGTGTGCAATCTTCCGGTCGCGGCGGAACTTGTCGCGCGCGGTGCTATAGGGATCCTTCGCGCCGGCGCCGCTGAAGCCTCGCGAGAGTTCTGGCAGGACCGGACCGGAGAATGCGGCCAGCGCCTGGCGACCCTGAAGTCGGAGTTGGCGGGCAACGCAGCGGATCGAGATCGCATCGATCGCGCAGTTGAGTCCGCGGAAAAGCTGCGTCCGCGTAATCGGCTTGCCGGTCTCGGCTCGCTGTTCGCGAAACTTGGTCCGTTCGACGCGTGGATCATCGCCGCACTCGAGGAGGGTGCATTGCGGGTGTCGGCTTTCGCGGAAACGATCGCAACTCCGTCAACAATCCACACATTGGATCCCCATTGCAGTGCGCTGGCCGACTGTTTTCAGCGACAGTCGAAAATCCGGCGGACCGGCTTGCCGGCGAAACGTGCCCGTTACTCTGAAGATGCGACTTTTGCACGCTTTGGCGGATATCTCTGCATTCCCTTCGCCAGCGGCGCGATTGCGCTGGCCGCCTCAGCTTCGATCAATCCCGCAGCGGTCGCGCGCGCCGAGTCTGCGATGGCGCGGGTTAATCCGCTGATCGAACAGTGGGATACGAAAGCCGATAATGATCGCCTCCGCGATCTGGTGCGCACGCTCGGGCTCAGGATGTTCAGCGCCGTGGACTCGGAACGGGCGCGCATCGCACGCGACCTGCATGACCACCAGGCGCAGTTGCTGGCAGCGGCGCGGATTGGAATCGAGGCCGGGCCCGACCACGCGCGCGGGATCCTCAAGCAACTCGAAGATGCGCTGCGGCTGCGAGTGCGCGAACTCAAGCCGCCTACGCTCGGGCGAGCGACGCTCGCCGAAGGCTTGCGTAATGAGCTGCGGCGCCTTACCGGCGCCGGCTTCAAGACGCGGCTGATCCACGCCGATCGCATGAACGCGCTAACCCGGCCGGTGCAGCAGCTCTGCTTCCAGGTAGCGCGCGAAGCGCTCGCCAACGTCGTGCGCCACGCGGAGGCAAGCCGCGTCGAAGTCGCAATCGAGAAGCGCGGTGCAAAGATGCGGCTCTCGATTCTCGACAACGGCAAAGGTATCAGGACCGCGAACGGCGCCGGCGGAATCGGTCTCGACGGGCTTAGGGAACGCCTCGAGCTGATGGGCGGCCGACTGCTCGTGGAATCGAAAGCCGGATCGACGCGGCTCGTCGCCGAAATCCCGGAGCCGTCGTGATCAAATCCGGCGAAGTCATCCGGGTGCTGATCGCCGACGACCATCGCGTACTGATCGGCGCAATGAGGGCGCTGCTCGAAAGTCACGGCTTCGAAATCGTGGGCGAGGCGAATACCGGCGAAGAGGCGCTGGCGATCGCGGCCAAGGTTCATCCGCATGTCGTGGTGATGGACTTGGAGATGCCGGGGACGGGAGGACTCGCCGCAGCCCATCGGATGAAGCAGGCCGCGGCCGCCGCAAAGGTTCTGATCCTGAGCGCTCATGACGACGAAGGCGACGTGCTGGAGGCGCTCAACAGCGCGGGCGTCGCAGGTTACTTGGTCAAGAGCGATGCGCCCGAAGAACTGATCATCGCGGTGCGCACAGTTGCGAACGGCAAACGTTACCTGAGCCCGGCAATCGCGCGGATTGTTCTGACCCAGCTCAAGAATCCGCGCTCTAACGACTCAGGAAATAGCGGCGGACTCACCCTGCGCGAGCGCGAGGTGCTGCGGCTGCTTGCCGACGGCTCCACCAGCAAGGATATCGCGCAAAGACTCGGTATCAGCTCGAAAACCGCGCAAGCCCATCGCGAGAATATCAAGAACAAACTCGGCGTTACCTCAACCGCCGAGATGGTGCGCTACGCAATCAAGCACAAGATCGTAAAGAGCACGTGAAACAAATCGGCGCCGGCAGGTCAGTACCGGAACGGCGGGTGATTTTGTTTCGCACCGCACAGTGGTAGTTAGGAGCGACAAGACGGGCAACCCGATCGAAGTGCATGACTCTGCGCATCGCGGCTTCGATTGCGCTGCAATCTCAATAACCAGGAGATGACGATGGCGGAAATTGGTCTCTTCGAGGCGATCTATACGGCGCGGGCGATTCGGCGTATTAAGCCCGATCCGGTTCCCGATGAAGTAATCACCAAGGTGCTGGATGCGGCGATTCGCGCTCCGTCCGGCAGCAATGCCCAGTCGTGGTTTTTTATCGTGGTCAAGGATGCCGAAAAACGCAAGGAACTCGGTGCGCTCTATCACAAAACTTCGAGCATCCTCGTGAAGCTCTATGAGGGCGTGAAGCCGCCGCCGCACATGGATCCCGCCAAATACGATCGCTGGTTCCAATCCGTGCTGTATCTCTTCGATCACATGGGCGAGGCCCCGATCCTGATCGTCCCGTGCCTGAAGGCGACGGTCTTTCCCGGCGCGGCGGGACTGCCCGATGACGTCAAGGCGCGCATGGCCGGTGCGGCGCGACTCGCCGGCTCGAGCATCTATCCTGCCGTCCAAAACATTATCCTCGCGTGCCGTGCTTTCGGACTCGGGACCGTGTTGACGACAATCCACGCATTCTATGAAGACGAGACGCGAGAAATCCTGAATTTGCCCGCGGACGTTCTATCCTACGCGCTGATGCCAGTCGGCTATCCGAAAGGCAAGCACGGACCGATCAGCCGCAAGCCCCTCAGCGAAGTCGCCTGCCTCGACAGTTATGGCAAGCCGTGGCCCGGATGAAATAGACACGCCGCGAATCGGTGCGACTGATTTGCAGCGACGCTAGCGCTCGCAGGACACAACGAGGGCGAACCACGACCAATGGTTCGCCCTCGCTCTTACATGGTTCAGGCGGTGGCTTTGCTCCGCGCTATTTACGGCGGCGTTGCGAACGTGATGATTAAGCGATGATTCCGTTTCGTGATAGCGAGGCGACGCGCCGCCTGACCCCGGCGAACACGGTCCTCATCGCGGTGAATCTTGCGGTCTTCGCCCTCGAGATAAAGCTCGGGCGCAAGGCCGGCCCGCTGCTCGCCCCCTATTCGATGGTGCCGGTGCACCTGACCCATCTGCATCTCGCGGATCCGGCACGCATGCTGGCGACACTCGCGACCCTGGTCACCTCGAGTTTTCTCCACGCCGGGATCATCCACATCGCGGGCAACCTGCTCTACCTCTTCATCTTCGGACCGGCGGTCGAGCAACGCCTCGGATGGCGCCGCTATATGATTTTCTATTTCGCAGCGGCTATCGCTGCAGCCCTCGCGATGGTCGCGATGGGACCGGACTCGCGCGTGCCGGTGATCGGAGCGAGCGGCGCAATCGCCGGAGTGCTCGGCGCGTATTTTGTGCTCTACCCACGCGGTCGGATAACTACCGTGCTGCCGCTGTTGCTGATTTGGCCGATCTTCGAAATTCCGGCCTACTTCTACCTGCTCTTTTGGTTCATCGCGCAACTCTATGCGGCGATCGCTTCAGGAGCGCAGGGACCGCTGGTCGGCGGCGTGGCGTTTTGGGCGCACGTCGGCGGCTTTCTGTTCGGCATCGCGACCGGCCCGATGCTGGCGCGTCCACAACCGAAGCCCGCGCGCCGCCTTCGCCGCGCCTGACTTATCCACACGTAAACTTCCTCGGCGGAGAGATACGGCATTTTGCCTAGCTTGACGAATCGAGTCCTGTGCATAGACCAATTATCTGTAAGGATGATTTGAAAAACGTGTCGAGTTACTATGTTGAATATCTGTGGAGTGAGTATGGATTAGTGTTGATATCTTTCGTCCGCAAAACCTCTTGATGACGGACTGTTAATTGGTCGCAGTGCTGTTTTAATTTCGATTGCGCAACGCGTCGCTCACAGATTTAATGGCTCCTCCCTCGGTTGTTTGGCGATGCGGGAGTGGTTGTAGTGGCGGTGGCAGACGATTTTCTGAAGCGCGTTCCTCCTCATAGCACCGATGCGGAAATGGCGGTGCTCGGCGGAATCCTGCTCGATAATGAAGCCATCAACCATGCGCTCGAAATCCTCAAGCCGGAGGATTTCTACCGCGAACACCATCGCACCATCTACAGCGCGATGGTCCAGTTGTCGGACCGTGGAATTCCGATCGACATCGTCACACTGACCGACGCCCTCGGCGGCAAGGATCTGCTCGAACGGGTGGGCGGCGCCAGCTATCTCGCGGAAATCGTCTCGTTCGTGCCATCGGCGTCGCATACCGCGCACTACTCCAAAATCGTTCGCGAAAAGGCCGTCCTGCGCAGCCTCGCCGCAATCGCCGGCGAAATCGCGGGCGAGAGCTACGACGTGCCCGGTAGCAACGTCGAGGAGTTTCTCGATCAGGCCGAGCACAAGGTCTTCGAGATCGCCGAGCGCAGAGTGCGGCCGTCCTTCGTCAAGATGGATGAGCTCAGCCGCCACGCGATCGCGTTGCTCGAGCAACTCTACGAGCGCAAGGAACTCGTAACCGGCGTGCCGACCGGCTTCATGGACCTCGATCGCATCACCGCCGGATTTCAGCGTGGCGACCTCATCATCATCGCGGCGCGCCCCAGTATGGGCAAAACGGCGCTGGCGCTCAACATCGCGGCCAATGCTGCGCTCGAAGCAGATCCAAAGGTTGGCGTGGCGATATTTTCGCTCGAAATGTCCAAGGAGCAACTCGCCTTTCGCCTGCTCTGCTCGGAGGCCCGCGTTGACAGCGCCAAGGCGCGATCCGGCTTTCTTGGCGAGCGCGATTTCCCCAAGCTGGCGCAGGCGGCGGGCCGCCTTTCCGAAGCGCCAATTTATATCGACGACAGCTCCGATACGACTGCGCTGGTGCTCAAAGCGAAATGCCGCCGGCTCGCGCGCGATCCCAACAGCCATCTCGGCCTGATCATCGTCGATTATCTACAGTTGATGCGCGCGGCCACGTCGGGCGAATCGCGCGAAAAGGAAATTGCGGAAATCTCCCGCTCGCTGAAAGCCCTCGCCAAGGAACTGAAGGTGCCGGTGGTGGCGCTCTCGCAGTTGAATCGGCAGGTCGAGACGCGGCCCGATCGCCGCCCGTTGCTGGCCGATCTGCGCGAGTCGGGAGCAATCGAACAGGACGCCGACGTGATCGCGTTCATCTATCGCGACGAGATGTACCATCGCGACAGCAAGGAACCGGGCGTCGCGGAAGTGATTGTCGCCAAGCAGCGCAACGGCCCCACCGATACCGCGAAACTCACCTATCTGAGCCAGTTCACACGCTTCGAGAATTACGCCGAGGCGGGCGGCTACTTCGAGGAAAGCGAGGGCTAACCCCCCACGGAAATCCTCTGCGGCCAGGCAGTCATTGCTTGATTCTGACTTGCCGACTCCGGATTTCCGTAACTTTCAAAAATTTCTGATCGTTTGTGATTAATGCAGCGCCGATAGCGATAGCCGTTGCGCCAATGATTGCGTCTGGCAGGTTGAGTTTATGCTTACGTCTTAATCCGACCGAGTCTCTGACAACGTCAGGACCAATTCCAACTGTGGTCACCGTGTCGAGGAATTCGAGAATTCGCGCCTCGCTTGCCGCGTCCAAAGATCCGTAGGAAAAGAGTTCAATTTCCGTAATTACTGAAACGAAATATTGTCCCGGCGGCAGCCTTCCGGAAATTCGATTTGCGAGAAAATAGGGAACGATGTTGGTATCGAGCAGGAACCTCAAGACCATTCTTTGCGGATGCGATTCTATGCGATCGGGTTCTCAGTTAGCCGAATCGAACCACGAAAACGCGAGATGTTGGCTGGTTTTGAAGCTTTAGGCAGTCCTAGAGAGCGTTCGATTTCCAGCCAGTCTTCGTAGTCGATCTGCACCGCTACCGGCCGAGCGGCTTCATCGGTGATGATCTTTTTGCGGATTGAGCGCACGTCCTTTCAAACTTCCACTCTAATCATATTACTTGTCGAGACGGCATTACGTCTCATTTGACGACCCGACTCCCCGCTAGTCGTGATCGTCGGGCTTGGCGATGGGTGAAATGGTAGCCTTGTCCGCTGACCCGTCATCAGTGACGCTAACGGATACTTTGTCCCCGTGCGCCGCTTCGCTGTCATGCACTGATCGCGATGCTTCGATAGCGGCATCGTTAGCGGCGGCTGAATCATCGGCCGTGGAATCGGCCGGAGCAGGTTCCGTGGTCTCGCCAATCTCCAAACCGCTCAAATCTTCATCGGTCACTGATGCCGCCGCCGCTTCCATAGTTACCACGCCGATTGAACCTTCGGCGCTTTCGATTCCGTCGACGAGATCACTCGGAACGGTGCCGTCCTCCCGTGCGAAGAGCGGCACCTCGCGCGGAGTCTCAATCAGGCGCAGCTCCTCGAGGTCCGGCAACCCGCTCAAGTCCTTGAGGCCGAAGAGTTCCAGAAACTCAGTCGTCGTCTCATACATAATCGGACGTCCCGGGGCCTCTTTGCGCCCGGCGATTTTCACCAGCCGCCGCTCGACGAGAGTATCGAGCACCCCGCCGCAATCGACGCCGCGCAGTTGCTCGATTTCAGGCCGCGTAATCGGCTGGCGGTACGCGACGATCGCGACCGTCTCCAGCAGCGGACGGCTCAGGCGCGGGGGTTTCGCCGCGAGCAGCTTGCGCACGTAGAGCGCGTGTTCCTTCGGCGTGCGTAATTGATAACCACCCGCGACCTCCTCCAGCACGATGCCGCGGCCGCCCGCCCCATAGGCCGTTGCCATTTCGCTGAGCGCTTTTTTGACCTCGTCGCGCGCGACGGTCTCCAGCACCGTCACAAGTTGCGCCAGCGCCACGGGCTCGGCCGCCGCGAATAGCAGGCTCTCTAAAATTGCCTTAAGACGTTCTTCTTCCAATCGCTTATCGCGCAGGCCTATTCGCCGCGTTCCTCTGTTTCATCGTTGTCGCGCGAAGTGCCAGCGTCGCCTTCGGCGCCCTGGACCGTATCGCCCCCGTCCGCCGCAAGTGCCGTCTGCGTCGCGAAACGATCGCCGCGGCCAAGCAGGATCGGCCCCTCCCGATCCTCCTGCCATACTCGCACCGCACCGCGCCGAATCAGTTCGAGCAGCGCCATAAAGGTCGCGATCACCAGCTGGCGGTCCGCCAGATCCTCGAACAGCCGCACGAACTCCACCCGCTCGCCTTCGCCCAGAGCCGAGAGAATGAGCGGGATACATTGCGCAACCGGGATGTCGCGCAGCTCGATTCGCCGCGGCGTGCGATCGCCGAGCCGCTTCAGCACCGCGGCCATCGCCGTTACCAGGTCGAAAATCGACACGGTATACGGGGCCGACGGCTCCGGCTCCTCGGGCACCGCTTCCCCCGCCGCCGCGAAGACGTCGCGGCCCAGCAGAGCGCGCTCGCCCAGCTTCGCCGCTGCTTCACGATAGCGCTGGTACTCGAGGAGCCGTTCCACCAGATCGCGTTTGAGGTCGTCTGCCTCCTCGGTATCGGCTAGCTCCGGATGCGGCAAGAGGGCGAACGATTTGATCAGGAGCAGTGTCGCCGCCATCACCAGGTACTCGCCCGCGATGTCGAGGTTGAGCTGCTCCATCAGGTTTAGCTGTTCGAGATACTGCTCGGTGATGATGCTGGTGGCGACGTCCTGCGGATCGAGTTCGGCGCGCTTGATCAGATGCAGCAGCAGGTCGAGCGGGCCTTCATAGATCGGCAGCCGAAAGCGCATGCCGCCGTCGCTTTCGAACTTCTGCGCAA
>Ga0302324_100002723_pt1 | contig 40342 bp, 36 predicted proteins | sample Palsa_T0_1_FD_201949 | JGI IMG/M metagenome (GOLD analysis project Ga0302324, IMG submission 201949) | Peat permafrost microbial communities from Stordalen Mire near Abisko, Sweden - Palsa_T0_1 | ecosystem: Environmental > Terrestrial > Soil > Palsa > Peat permafrost | place: Sweden: Abisko...
GGTTGGAGCTCTGCAGGGCCTCCCGATGGTCGGCAGCGAGACTGCGCAAAATCAGGTCAGAAAGGAGTCTTGGCGGCGGGTCGCTTCGCTCCCGCCTCCAGGCTCATCCTTGGATGAGAATATGCTCTGGACCTGCGGAACGATGACCAAATGGATTTTTCGTCTGGGCCTGCTTGCAGCTTTCCTCTGTATCGCCAGCGCGCAGGTCGACGTGCTGACGGCGAACTACGATAACAACCGGACCAACTCCAATTTGAATGAGGGAATTCTCAATACGATCGACGTAAATGTCACGCAGTTTGGCCGGCTCTATACCTTTCCCGTGGATGGGCAGATTTACGCGCAGCCGCTTTACCTGCATGCCTTCAACATGCCTGGAAAAGGCGTCTTGAACGTGCTTTACGTGGCGACCATGCACAATAGCGTTTATGCCTTCGACGCGGATTCGACCGGCGGCACTGCGCCGCTATGGCAGGTGAATCTGGGGCCATCGGTCAATCCCCTCACCATCGTGGATTCGGCGGGGGATGTCTATGGAGATATCCAGCATGAGATCGGCATTCTGAGCACGCCGGTGATTGACCGGTCGGGCAACACCATCTACGTGGTGAGCGAAATCCTGCAAGGCGGGACCATGGCGTTTTACCTGCATGCGCTCGACCTCTCGACTGGAAGCGAAAAGCTGAACGGGCCGGTGGAGATACAGGCGATCGTCACCGGGAGCGGGTGGAGCGGCACTACGGACCCGGACACCGGACAGCTTCCGTTCTTTCCCGCCGAACACATTCAGAGGCCCGGACTGTTGCTCGCCAACGGCACGGTCTACATCGGATTCGGATCCCACGGGGATTTTGAGCCGTGGCACGGCTGGATCATGGCATACAACGCCTCGGACATCCAACAGCAGACCGCCGTTTTTTGCACTACGCCATCGGCGGCTGGAGTGGCGGTATGGCAAAGCGGGCGGGGCTTGGCGGCCGATCCGAACGGCGAGGTCTATGCCGCCACCGGGAACGGCACCTACGATGGCGCGACGGCTTGGGGCGAGAGCGTGCTGCACCTGACGCCCGCGCTGGAAGTGGCGGATTGGTTCACGCCGGCCCAGTATCCGGATTGGACGGACGAAGATGCGGATTTCGGCTCGAACGGGCCGATCCTGGTGCCGGGAACCAACCTGCTCATCGCCGGAGGCAAGGCCGGCCTGGTGGCGTTGATCGATCGGACCAATATGGGCCACGAACTCGCCGGGAACACGCAGGCGCTGCAAACGTTCCAGGCGGTGCCGGCCGGACAGTTCGCTATTTATAATGCGGCGCTGTGGAAGCTGCCCTCTGGCCCGCTTCTGTACATTTGGGGATATGCAGACGTGCTGCGCGCATTTCAGATACAGAACGGCGTCTTCAACACTACGGCGGTAGCCTTCAACAGCTCAGTCCAGCAAAACGATGCAAATGCCGGAATGTCGGTGTCGTCCAACGGCTTCGCGCCCGGCAGTGGCATCCTTTGGGTGACAGCGGAGACTGGCGGAAGCATTCCGGCGCCCGGTGTCCTGCATGCGTTGGACGCGGCCAACGTCAGCCATGAGTTGTGGAACAGCGCTATGAACAGCGCGCGCGACGCCATGGGCAACTTCACGAAATTCGCCAACCCCACCGTAGCCAACGGCAAAGTATACGTGCCGACGGACGCCAGGCAGGTCGTCGTGTATGGAGTTCTGCCAGTGCCCGGAATCACAGCCGTGGTCAACGCAGCAAGCTTCAGCAGTCTGACGGTGGCGCCAGGCGAGCTGGTCAGCATCTTCGGCAACGGCATTGGCCCCTCCACGCCCCACCAGCTCACGCTGAATGCGCAAGGGAATGTGGCTACTTCGCTCGGCGGAGTTACCGTCAGTTTCGACGGCATCGCCGCGCCGCTGCTCTACGCCTCGGCGGGCCAGATCAACGCCGTGGTACCCTTCGCGGTGGGCGCGAACCCCACCACTCTATTACAGGTGGCGGCGCCGGGTGGTCAAACGTTTAGCCTGTCGCTGTCGGTAAGCGCCGCGGCGCCGGCGGTGTTCACCACCACGGCCTCCGGTTCCGGGCAGGGGGCTATACTCAACAGCGACCTGTCGGTCAATTCTGCGGCTCACCCGGCGGCGCGTGGGTCGGCGATCGCGATTTATGCAACCGGCACGGGTATGCTCAATCCCGTGGTTCCGGATGGCACGATAATCGCGGCCGGCAGCCTGCCCGTGTCGCAGGCGACAATTTCAGTGACCATCGGCGGGCAAACGGCAACCGTCACCTACCAGGGCGCGGCGCCTGGATTGGTGGCTGGCGTGATGCAGATTAATGCGCAGATACCCGCCGGCGTCGCTCCCGGCGCGGCGGTGCCCGTGATCGTATCGGCGGGAGGCACGGCAGGTTTGAACGCGGTTACGGTGGCGGTTCAGTAACGGCACTTATAGCGTGCTATCCCGCGAAATACTTGCCCATCACCAAACTGACTCCGCGTTGCCTCGCGCGTCCGTGGACTCCCTTCCAAACGGGGCGCCCTAGGCGCTCTCATCGCATACAATAGGAAACGAGGTCACTACATGGAGCGCTGCTTGCAGACGATCTCTTTACTCTGTGCGGCGGCGGTCGGTTCCCCCGCGCAGGTCTTCACCACGTTAGCCAATTTTGACGCAACCAACGGCTACTATCCGGTCGCGCCAATCCTCCAGGCCACCGACGGCAACTTCTACGGAATGACGGAGTTTGGGGGACCCGGTAGCGGCACCGTTTTCCGGATGAGCCCCACGGGCGTACTCACCATGATCAATAGTCTGCTTCCGCCCGGCGGCGCGGAGCCGTTCGCGGGGCTGATCGAGGACCCCAACGGGAAGCTTTACGGCACCACCAACGTGGGCGGCGCCAATAAGGGAGGCACGATCTTCGACCTCACTCTGAACGGCGCCTTGACGACGGTGTACGCTTTCGCCGGCCCCCGCGGCGCAAATTCGGTGGCGCCGTTGCTGTTGGCAGCGGACGGCAATTTCTACGGGACTACAGAGTTCGGCGGGGTGAGTTGCCCGCCCAACGGCGCCGGCTGCGGCATTGTTTTTCAGTTAACTCCCTCCGGGACACTGACTGTTCGGCATGAATTCAGCGGACCGGACGGACAGTGGCCCGCAGCCGGTCTGATCCAGGCTGCCAACGGTAATCTGTACGGCACCACCATGGGGGGCGGCGCGAACGGCGACGGCACTGTTTTCGAAATCACTCCCGCCGGTGCGCTCACCACGCTTCACAGCTTCAGCGGAACCGACGGCTCTTCGCCCCTAGCCGCACTGGTCCAGGCGAACAATGGGAGCTTGTATGGGACCACCTCCACCGGCGGAACCAACGGTGCGGGCACCATCTTCGAGATCACCGCTGCGGGGGTGTTTTCGACGTTCCATACTTTCGCCTACAGCGACGGCGCCGCTCCCTTTGCCGGACTGATCCAGGCCACGGACGGGAATCTCTACGGCACCACCAGCTCCGGCGGCGCAAACCAGTATTACGGCACGGTCTTCGAGATCACCCTGTCGGGCTCGCTCACGACCCTCCACAGCTTCGGCTCGCCCGACGGCGCTTACCCAGAGGCTGAGCTGATCCAGGGCACCGACGGCATGTTGTATGGCACCACGTTTAAAGGCGGGACCTCGGACTTTGGAACCGTCTTCAGCCTGTCCGTAGGACTCGGTCCCTTTGTCGAGACGCTGCCCACCACCGGAAAAGTCGCGCAGACGATCGGCATCCTGGGCACGAATCTGACCGGCGTGTCCGCGGTCCACTTCCACGGTGTCTCCGCCGTGTTCACCGTGATGTCGCCGTCGCTAATCACTGCGGTAGTGCCTTCGGGCGCCACCAGCGGCAAGGTCGAGGTGGCCACGCAGGCCGGTCTTCTCGCCAGCAATGTCGCTTTTCGCGTGATCCCTTGATTAATTCCCGGGGCCGGGAACCTGCGGCGGCCGTTGCGATTGCGCGAATCAAATCCGCAACTCTGGTAACGTGAAGGAATACGTCGTGCGCCGTACCATACTCTGGAATGCGATCCTCCTGCTCTTGGGTACCGGCGCACATGCCGCGCGTGCAGTCGACGCCGCCGATCCGCGGGCCGTTTGGGAGCAGGCCATTCAAGCCAAAGGAGGCCGTGAGCGGCTGCGGAAGGTGCAGACGCTGGCCATCTTTATGAAGCCCGCGCAGGTCGTGATGGCGGGCCCTCCCGCAAACTGGCTCTGTGTCTTTCCGGATCGCTATTTCGAATGGGAGGGTCGCAAAGGCGTCGAGCGCTCCGTGATCGTAAACGGGACCGCCGGCCGGACTGCCATGGACGCGAATGGCAGGCCTCGCGCGACGTGGAATCTGACGTCGCTCGAACGCGACCGGCTCACTCTGAATCAAGTCTTGTATCTGCTCGAGACGGCCTGGCTGCAGCCGGAGCCGTTAGCAGTGAGGCCGGCCCATCTCCATAAATACAATGTCCTGACCGTCCGCGCGGGCGGGCGTACGTTCGACTTGTTTCTAAATAGTTCCAACTTGCCGGAGCGTATCTTCTCGCGCCGGGGTGAGGATTCCAAAACCAAATACGATTACCAGATGGAACACTATCGGGAGTTTCAGGGTATTTCGCTCCCGGCACGGGTAACCGGCACGGACGGCAACTTCGCGTGGACCTGGGACGTCGATTATGAAATCGACGCCAAATATAATCCGAAGCTGTTCGAGCGGCCGCCCGATCTAAACGATGGCCCCGAGCCCTGGCGGCGGCGATGAGGCGGCTATGAACCGGCGCCGGTTTTTGCTCTCATCGGCGACTCTGCTGGGCGCTCGCGCCCTGCTGCGCGGCCAGCAGGAGGAGCCCACTTTTTCCACTGAGGTGAAGGTCGTCAACGTGCTGGCGACGGTTCGCAACAAGAAGGGAGAACTGGTCCCCGACCTGACCAAGGACGATTTCTCGCTCTCGGAGAACGGACGGCCGCAAACCATCCGCTATTTCGCGCGAGAGTCCGATCTGCCTCTCACGCTGGGGCTGATGGTGGATACCAGCATGAGCCAGCGGCGCATGATAGAGGCCGAGCGCGGCGCCTCGTACCGCTTCCTGGACCAGGTGCTGCGCGAAAAAAAAGACCAGGTATTCGTCATGCAGTTCGATCTGTCGGTGATGTTGCGCCAGGAACTGACGTCGTCGCTCAGCAAGCTGAACGATGCGCTCGCGTTTGTGGACACCCCGACCATGAACGATCTGCGCAACCAGACCGGCGGCGGCACGGTGCTGTACGACGCCGTGGTGAAAGCGTCGAGAGACATCATGAAGGATCGGCCCGGCCGCAAGGGGCTCATCGTCCTTACCGACGGAGTGGATTTCGGCAGCGAGTTCTCGATCGCGGAGTCGATCGAGGCGGCCCAGCGCAACGATACGCTCATCTATTCGATTCTGTTCTCCGACGAGGGCGCCTACGGACCCTTCGGCGGCCCCGACGGCAGAGGCGTTCTCGTGCGCATGTCCAAAGAGACTGGCGGAGGCTTTTTCGAAGTCTCCAAACATCAGAGTCTCGACCAGATCTTCGCGCAACTCGAGCAGGAGCTGCGCAGCCAATACAACATAGGCTATGTGTCGAGCGAGCCGGTGGTGATCTCGGAGTTTCGCAAGATACAACTGGCGACCAGGCAAAAGGGGTTGGTGGTGCAGGCGCGGAACCGATACTGGGCGAAGCGGTCACCCGGCACTAACTGAGTCACGGGAGCTTCGCCTGCATCCTGCGCATCCCCCGCAGCCAGCGATCGTAATCATCCGCCTTGCGGCGGAAATATTCGCCGACTTCCGGATGCGGCAGGATCAGGAAGCGTTCCGCTGCCAGGCCCTCGACCACGGCCTCTGCGACTTGCTCGGGCTCGAGCGCGCCTTCCAGCAGAAAACGCCCCGCCCCGCTTTGAGCTTCCGTGAGCATATTGGTGCGCACGCCTTGCGGGCACAGGCAGGAAACCCGTATGCCCCGATCGCCGTAGGTGATCGCCAGCCACTCGGCGAACGCCACGGCGGCGTGTTTAGTCACCGCGTAAGGCGCCGAACCGATTTGCGTCAATAATCCAGCGGCCGACGCGGTCTGCAGGAGGTAGCCGTCCCCGCGCGCCAGCATAGCGGGCAGCACCGCGCGGGCGGCGTATACGTGCGCCATTAAGTTGATGCTCCAGATGCGCCGCCAATCGCTCTCGGGCGTTTCGATGCCGCCCTCCAGGGCGATGCCCGCGTTGGAGCAGAACAGGTCGATCGCGCCATAGGCCGCCACTGCGCGCTCGGCCAGTTGGACGATATCGGCTTCGCGGCCGACATCCGCCGTAACCGCCAACCCGCCCGTTTCGCGCGCGACCTGGCCGGCGCCGGCGGCATCCAGATCGGCCACCACCACGCCGCGCGCGCCCTCCGCGGCAAAGCGCCGGCACAGGGCGCGGCCGATGCCGCTGGCGCCGCCGGTGACCACCGCGACTTTATTTTGCAGCTTCATATTGCTGCAGCTCCATCTTGGCCACGGCTTCGCGATGCACTTCGTCCGGCCCGTCCGCCAGGCGCAGGGTGCGCGCGCCGGCCCAGGCATACGCCAGGAAGAAATCGCCGGAAACGCCCGCGCCTCCGTGGGCCTGTATGGCGCGATCGATCACCCGCAGCGCCATATTGGGCGCCACCACTTTGATCATGGCAATCTCCGCTTTGGCATGCCGGTTGCCCGCCACGTCCATCATGTAAGCGGCCTTCAGCGTGAGCAGGCGCGCCTGTTCGATCTCCATGCGCGAGTCGGCGATGTCGGCGCGCAGCGTGCCAAATTCGGAGAGCCGCCGCCCGAAGGCCACGCGCGATTGCGCCCGTCTGCATAGGGCCTCCAGCGCGCGTTCGGCGAGGCCGATCAGACGCATGCAATGATGTATGCGGCCCGGCCCCAAGCGGCCCTGGGCGATCTCGAAGCCGCGTCCCTCACCCAGCAGCAGGTTCGCCGCGGGCACCCGCACATTGTCGAAAAGCACTTCGCCGTGGCCGTGCGGGGCGTCGTCATAGCCGAACACCGGCAGCATGCGCCGTATGGCGATGCCCGGCGTGTCCATGGGCGCCAGGATCATGGATTGCCGCAGGTGGCGCGGGGCGTGGGCATCGGTCTGGCCCATGAAGATGGCAATCTTACAGCGCGGGTCGCCGGCCCCCGAGGACCACCACTTATGCCCGTTCAGCACGTAGTTGTCGCCATCCCGCGTGATACTCGCCGAGATGTTGGTGGCGTCGGAAGAGGCTACCGCCGGCTCCGTCATGCAGAAGCAGGAACGCATGCGCCCCGCCAGCAGCGGCTCGAGCCATTGCCGCTTCTGCTCGGCGGTGCCGTAGCGGGCCAGCACTTCCATATTGCCCGTGTCGGGCGCGGAGCAGTTGAAGACCTCGGGCGCCATCGCCACCCGTCCCATGATTTCGCACAGCGGTGCATATTCGAGATTGGTCAACCCGGCGCCCCACTCCGGATCCGGCAGAAAGAGATTCCAGAGTCCCGCAGCGCGCGCCTTGGGCTTAAGCTCCTCGATGATGGGGACGGGCTGCCATCGATCTCCTTCGCGGATCTGCCGGTAGTAGAGCTGCTCGTTGGGGTAAATATGCTGGTCCATGAATGCGGTCAATTTTTTCTGGAGTTCCTGGACTTTTTCAGAATGCGCGAAGTGCATGCTCGGATTGTCACCCAAAGTGGGATCGAACGCAAAGGCGCACTGTCTCAATTTCAGACGATATTCTCCGATTGATACATCGGGACGGGCCGGCGCGCCATGGACTGGCTGCCCCCTATTGAAAATAGGGGAGATACGGCACGAGGTTTTGGCCCCGGCCGTGCATTCCGTAAGGCAGTGTTGCGAAATCCCAAGCCTCCCGTCCTTTTGCGGCTGCTGCCGTGTATGACCGATATGGCGTTCGTTATGCCGCTCGTGTTCCTGTTCGTAGGAATGAAGGGCGCCAAGACCTTGCTGGGCGATGGCGATACGGGCTGGCATCTGCGCACCGGTGAATGGATCCTGGCGCACGGGCGCGTGCCCAACCAAGACATCTTTTCCTTTACCCGTTCCGGGCAGCCCTGGTTCGCCTGGGAGTGGTTATGGGACGTGGTATTCGGCTGGCTGCACCTGCACTTCGGCATGGCCGCGGTATTGGTGGCCAGCAGCACGGTCTTGGCCTTGACCTTCGCCCTGCTGTTCCGGCTGGCGCGCTCGAAGAGTGGCGACGCTCTAGTGGCTCTGGCCGCGACGCTGGTAGCCGCGGCCGGCTCGACCGGGCACTGGCTGGCGCGTCCCCACCTGTTCACCATGCTGTTCACGGTGGTGTTTTATACGCTCCTCGATCGTGTGGACCGGGAGGACGCGGCGCGCCGGCTGTTGTGGCTGCTGCCGCCGCTGATGGTGGTGTGGACTAATCTGCACGGCGGATTCTTCGTGGGCATTCTTTTGATTGGCGGTTATGCGGCAGGGGAGTTCGCGGTACTGTTCCGGGAAACCGGCGCAGCGGAGCGTCGCGCGGCGCTCGAACGCGGCATCCGCTATTCGCTGGCGGCCGGCGGCTGTGCTTTGGCGAGCTTCGTCAATCCGTATTTTTACCATCTACACGCGCATATTCTGGCGTACCTTTCGGACGGATTTTTTCGAGGCAATATCACGGAATTTCTGTCCATGAATTTTCAGGGTGGACAGGCCCGCTATTTCGAGATTATGCTGCTGGCAGGCGGCGCGGCGGCGTTCTGGTATATACGGCGGGGGAGCCTGACGTGGCCGCTGCTGTTCGCGGTTTGGGCGCACCTGTCGCTCTATTCGGCGCGTAATGTGGAAATCTTCGTGCTGCTGGCGGCTCCGCCGGCGGCCGAATTCGTGGCGGATGCATGGCGTCGAGCGCCGGCCCTGCGCTGGGCTGGATGGCTGCGGCGTGGGCTGGCCGGGCTCCGGGACTTCACCCAGGAGCTGAGCGCGTTCGACGCCGCGCCACGCTGGCACGCCGTCAGCGCCGTGGCCGTGCTGGCGCTGGCTGCCGTCTTTTATGCTCCTCGGGCGCCTTCTGAGTTCCGCGCCGAGTATGATGCCAAGACTTACCCAGCGGTCGCGGTGGGGGTGATGGAGAAGGCCGGTCTGTTCAGCGGCGTCTTCACGCCGGATCTCTGGGGCGGTTATCTTATTTACCGCGAGTATCCTCGGGTGCGGGTTTTCATGGACGGCCGGAGCGATTTCTATGGCGCGGAGTTCGCCAAGCAGTACATCCAGGCCATGGGCGTGCAAGTCGGCTGGGAGAAGTACCTGGCCCGTTACGGCGTGGATACCATAATGCTGCCGCCGGATGCGCCGCTGGCCGGCGCGCTGAAACAGTCCGGCGCCTGGCATCTGATCTACGACGACGGCGTGGCCCTGATTTTCCGCTCTGCCCAGGCCTCCGCTTTACAACTGCAGCTGCCCCCGGCCAATCCTTCAGACGGATCCAAAATCGCCTCCACTTACCCCAAGAACAAACGATTGTGACCACAAACAGCGCCATGTCCTATCGCTTCGCTATCCTCAGGCCGATATAGAAAGGGAATCGCCCGAGGCAGGCTAAGACGCCTCGGAGAAGAGGAGAAAAGGCCGGGCTCCAGTTGAGAGGCCTTCCGGCAAGCTGCGGAGCGTGCAGCCTGCGGCAGGGAGGGCCGTCTGGGGAAATGTCTCGGTCACGAGCGAAGCATGAACCAACGATTACTTTCTGTACTGGCTTTTGCCTTTATTGTTTCGGCAGGCGCCAGTTTGTTGCTATACCGCCTCTTGGCGGGCCGCGTTACGAGCCAGGCCCCGCCCACAGCCTCGAAGTTGATCCTGGCCTCGCGGGTGCTGGAACCGGGTTCACTCGTTCGAGAGGGGGATCTGCGCATCGGCGACCGGACGGGCCCAATCCCGGAAGGCGCCCTTCTGAAACAAGATCAGATTGTCGGGCGCGGAGTGATCTCCACTATTTTCGTCAATGAGCCCTTTATCGAGAGCCGCCTGGCTCCCAAAGGCGGAGGCGCCGGATTGGCGGCTCTGATTCCCAACGGCATGCGGGCCGTAGCTATTCGGGTCAATGAAATCGTGGGCGTAGCCGGTTTCGTGGTACCGGGCATGCGTGTGGATGTGTTGGTCTCCGGCAATCCGCCGGGTAATACCTCGGGCGGTAGCGTGACCAAGACCCTGCTGCAATACGTGGAAGTGCTCTCCGCCGGACAGAACTTCCAGAAGGATACGGAGGGCAAGCCCGTCTCCGTGCAGGTAGTGAACCTGCTCGTCACTCCGGAGCAGGCCGAGATGTTGAGCCTGGCCAGCAGCCAGACCACCATCCAACTGGTACTGCGCAATCCTCTGGACACGCAGATCGCCAAAACCCCCGGCACCGCGGTAGTCCAGTTGTTTCGTTCGGATATGGCTTTCCCGAAAGACGAGAAACTCGGCCAGCCGGTTATGGCCAGGCCCACGCCCCGCCCTGCCCGTCTGGTGCCGTTACCCTCTAAGCCCCGAGTGGTCGAGGTGATCCTCGGTATCAAGCGGGCGGAAACGCAGTTCATGCCCGCAGTGGAGGTGAAGCCATGACGCCGCAATGTGGCTGGCTGGCTGTGCCGCTCCTGTGGATGATGCTTCCTTCGACCGCGGCAGTGGCCGCCGATGCGGGGCCGCGGGACCTGGTAGTCACGGTTGGCAAATCGCTGATCCTGGATTGCCCCGTCGACCTGCAGCGCATCTCGATAGCTAACGGAGACGTGGCCGAGGCACTGGCGGTCAATCCGCGCGAAGTGCTGATTAACGGCAAGGCGCCCGGAGATACTTCAGTCATTTTGTGGCAGCAGGACGGCAAGCGCACGATGTACGACCTGAGCGTGCGGCCGGGCACGGGGCGTCTCGAGGCGGTACGGGCAGTGCTCGAGCGGGAGTTGGGTAAGGAAGTCAGCCTCGATCTGGAAGGCGATACGGTTTTTTTACGCGGCACCGTGAAGGACCTGGCTGGTGCCGAGCGCGCCGCCGGCCTGGCGGGCACGCTGGGTAAGGTCGTGAACCTGTTGAGCATAGAGGTGCCCGCGGCGGAAGCCCAGATCCTGCTGAAGGTACGGTTCGCCGACGTGGATCGCTCCGCTACCTCCTCGTTTGGCGTCAACCTGTTGAGCACCGGAGCGGGCAACACGGTCGGACAGATCACCACTGGACAATTCGGTGGGGCAACTCCGACCCTATCTGGCTCATCGGCGCAGTTCAGCCTGAGTCAGGCCCTCAACATCTTCCTGTTCCGGCAGGACCTGAACCTGGGAGCCATGATCCAGGCGCTGGAGGCTAAGAACCTGCTCCAGATACTGGCCGAGCCGAATGTGCTGGCGATCAATGGCAAGGCTGCCAGCTTCGTGGCTGGAGGCGAGTTTCCCTTTCCCGTAGTACAGGGCGGCGCGGCGGCGGGCGCTGTCAGCATACAGTTCCGGGAATACGGCGTGCGCATCAACTTCCTGCCGACGGTGACGCCGCGCGGAACCATCCGGCTGCAAGTAGCCCCGGAGGTCAGTTCCCTGGACTTCGCCAATGCCCTGCAATTCCAGGGCTACACGATTCCCGCGCTGGCGACGCGAAAGGTGCAGACCGAGGTCGAGCTGGAGAGCGGGCAGAGTTTTGTCATCGCCGGCCTGCTGGACAACAACTTGACCGAGACCATCAACAAGGTTCCGGGCCTGGCGAGCATTCCGTTGTTGGGCAAGCTGTTCCAGAGCCGCTCGGTGACTCGCAGCAACTCGGAACTGATGGTTTTGATTACGCCGGAGTTGGTCCGGCCCGTGCCGGCCGCGGCGAAGCCTCCGGACGTCCACATGCCAAGAGAGTTCCTGGAGGACGCCGCCAAGCAAGCGCCGCGGACCTCTGGTCCGGAAGTCACTGGAGCGGTGGCAGCGCCGCCGGTGCGGAGGACGATTCCCTTGGAACAGTTCCTCGATATGGAAAAAATCAGGCAATCCGCGCCGGCCCTGACGCCGGGTCCCGGCGCGCAGTCCGGTTCGGCGCCGAGCCCGGCCGGGTCGGGAGGAGGAAAGTAATGGCTTCGCTAATGATCGATAACGATGTACGGAAATCCCCCGCTACGGCGGTCACGGTGGCCATGGCTATCCAGGCGCCCGACTTGTGGGAGCAGGTGCAGGGGGCCTTGCGAGGCCTATCCGTGCGCGTCGTCCTCGAGCAGCGCGACCTGCGGAACTGGACGCCCTTCCTCGAAAAGCTGGCATCCCTGCGGCCGGAAGTCGTACTGGTGGACATCACCCAGCTTGCCGAGCCGCTCTACGAATCCATACGCGCCATTCGCACCAGTTCCCCCGATTCGATGCTGATGGCGCTGCACGGCACGGCCGAGCCGGAAACTATCCTGACCGCCGTGCGCGCCGGGGCTAACGAATTTCTGTACCCGCCTCTGGAGGGTACCTTACGGAAAGCCCTGGAACGCAGGGCCGAGGACCGGGGCCGCTTGCAGGAGAGCTCCAAGCCGCCGGGAAAGATCCTCGGCTTCCTCTCAGTGAAGGGGGGCTGTGGGGCTTCCACGATCGCCTGCCATTTGGCTGCGGAGCTGGGGCGTGTCAGCGCGCAGCGGTCAGAGCTCGCCTTACTGGCTGACCTGGATCTGGAGTCCGGAATCGTGAGCTTCTTGATGAAAGTCAAGTCGACCTATTCGGTGCTGGACGCGGTGCATAATCTGTACCGGCTCGATCTGAGTTACTGGAACGCTCTGGTAACGGGCGGATGGCCAGGCCTCGAGATTGTGGTCGCACCCGCCGGCTATATGCCCACGGAGGCCATCTCGGGAGAGGCCTTGCGGAAGGTGCTGTCATTTGTTCGAACGAATTATAGCTGGACGGTGGTGGACTTGGGTTGCAGGCTGAATCTGGCCACGGTAACCGTTCTCGACGAGATCGATGAAATCTACCTGGTCACGACGCTGGAGGTTCCGGCGTTGCACCAGGCTAAGCAGATGGTACAGACGTTGATGAACGCCGGCTATGGAAACCGGCTGCATGTGGTGTTGAACCGCGCGCCGCAACGCCCGGATGTCACCACCGAGGAACTCGAGCGCATCCTGGGGCTGCCCATCGACACCATGCTGTCCAACGACTACTACGCGCTCTACGACGCGTTTTGCAAGGGCAAGCTCTTGCCCCCCGGCAGTCATCTCAGCCGGCAGCTCACCAGTTTCGCGATGCGCCTGGCCGGGGTGCCCGCGGAGAAGAGCAAGCGGCGGTTCGGCATATTCGGATAAAGGAGATCGAGCATGGGAAATGGATGGAACGGATCGCCGCAACCTGCGGCAGCTGACTCGGGATGGGTGGCGCGGCTCTTCCATTCCGAATCCTACACCCCGGAATACCAGCAGCTGAAATTTGCGCTGCATCACCAGTTGTTGGAGCGCATCAACCTGGAGGCGCTTTCTTCCATGGCCGGCGAGCGGGCGCGCATGGAGATCAAGTCGGCGCTGATTCGGCTGGTGGATCAGGAGAAGACCCCGCTGAGCCGGGTGGAGAAGGACCGCGTCGTCGAGGAAGTCCTCGACGAAGTCTTCGGGCTGGGTCCGCTGGAGCCGCTGCTGCAGGACCCTACAATTTCCGACATTCTGGTCACCACGCCCAAACTCGTATACGTGGAGCAGGCCGGCAAGCTGCACCGCACGCCGGTGCAATTCAAGGACAATGCGCACCTGCTGCGCATTATCGAGAAGATCGTGGCACAAGTCGGCCGGCGCGTGGATGAATCGTCGCCACTCGTTGACGCGCGGCTGCCGGACGGATCGCGCGTGAACGCCGCCATTCCTCCGGTGGCGGTGGATGGGCCGCTGCTCTCCATCCGGCGCTTCGGGCGCCAGGCGTTGCGCGGCGAAGACCTGGTGCGTAGCCTCACCATCACCGAAGATATGCGGATGTTGTTGGAGGCCAGTGTCAAAGCCCGGCTGAATATCCTCATCAGCGGCGGCACCGGCTCGGGCAAGACTACGCTGCTCAACGTGCTCTCCTGCTACATCCCGGAGGACGAACGCATCGTAACCATCGAAGACGCGGCCGAACTGCGCCTGCAGCAGACGCACGTGGCTCGCATGGAAACGCGCCCTCCGAACATCGAAGGGCAAGGCGCCATCCGCATCCGGGAGCTGGTCATCAACGCGCTCCGCATGCGCCCGGACCGCATCATCGTGGGTGAGGTGCGCGGCGAGGAAGCGCTGGACATGTTGCAGGCTATGAACACCGGCCACGACGGCTCGCTCACCACCGTACACGCCAACACCCCGCGGGACGCGGTTGGCCGCCTGGAAGTGATGGTCGGGATGGGCAACGCCAATATGGGCGTGCGCTCCATCCGCCAGCAGGTGGCGTCCGCCGTGGACCTGTTCGTACAGGTGGCGCGCTTCAGCGACGGCACGCGGCGAGTCACCCATGTGACCGAGGTCACTGGCATGGAAGGCGATCTGGTGACATTGCAGGACATCTTTTTGTTCGAGAAGAAGGGCCTTACTGAGAACGGGCGGGTGCGCGGCTGTTTCCGGGCGACCGGGATACGGCCTAAGTTCTACGAGAAGCTGGCATCCTGCGGGCAGCAACTGCCGCCAAGCGTATTTCAGGCCTATCAGGAGATCGCCTAGCCATGCCGTTTTCCTTCCCCCTATTCCTGGTACTGCTGACCTTCGTGTTGATGTCCATCGCGCTGGGTCTGAAGTTCTACGAGTGGTGGCGCAGGCGCGAGATGTCGGCCATGCTCCAGACCGCCACCGAGGGACCGGCCAATCCGAGCACCAAGCTGTTGCGCGGCATGGCCGGCGGCAAGCGGGCCATGGTGGAAGGGTGGCTGGAGCGGTTGGCGCTATTGAAGAAGCTCGAAACCCTCATCCGGCAGGCCGGGGTCGAATGGACGCCTGGCGGGCTGCTTTTGCTGATGACTGCCGCGGCGTTGGCCGGTCTGGCGGCCAGCCTGTTTCTGCCACCAGTTTTCGTCCGGAGCTGGACGGCTCCCCCGCTGATGGCATTGCTCGGGGCGTTCCCCGTTCTCTATCTTCGCCGCAAGCGCACTAAACGGCTTGCGATGTTCGAAGAGCAGTTTCCGGAAGCGCTCGATTTTCTGGCGCGCTCCATGCGGGCCGGGCACGCCTTCACCATCAGTCTCAAGATGGTGAGCGAAGATTCGCCCGAGCCGCTGGGCCTCGAATTCCGTACGCTGTTCAACGAGCAAAATCTCGGTGCGCCGCTCGACGTGGCGCTCTATAACCTGGCCGAAAGGGTGCCGCTCCTGGATGTGCGCTTCTTCGTCTCGGCGGTGGTTCTGCAGAAGCAGACCGGCGGCAACCTCGGCGAGATCCTGACCCAGTTGGCTCATCTGATTCGGGAACGGTTCCGGCTCAAGGGCCAAGTCAAGGCGACCAGCGCCCACGGGAGGACTACGGCCCTGGTGCTCACGATCATGCCGATAGCCACCACCTTCCTTATGCTGTGGCTCGCTCCCGGCTATCTGCAAAGCATGTTCGCGGATCCGGACGGCAAGTGGCTGATCGCCGGGTCGATCGCCGGTCAGCTAGTGGGCCAGCTAGTGATTCGCAAGATCATCAAGATTAAGGTTTAGCGCAAAGGAACGATATGATCATACTGGTTTCCGTAGCGCTGTTCGGAGTACTCGCGACCCTCATTACCGCCTTCGGATACGGGCGTTATGCCAAGCCCGCGCGATTTCTGCAACAGCTGCGCACCGAGGGGGCATCCGCGGATGTGTCCCTGGAGAACATCGGCCAGGCAAAGCAGTCCGGGCTGGTGCGGCGGCTGCAGGCCGTCGGAAAGCACGCGCCGGTTTCCCCGCAGGATGCGCAATCGGCGCGCCGTATGCTGATCTCGGCCGGATATCGCAGAGAGGGCGCCGTCGGCGTGCTCTACGGCTGCAAGCTGATTCTGATGGTACTGCTCGCCGTTCTAGGCATTATTTTCCGGAACTCCATTACGGCGAACCCGGTGCTGCGCATCGTGGTGCCCATAGCAGCCACCGGACTCGGCTATTGGCTGCCCAGCTTCCTGCTGGAGCGCCGGATTAACAAGCGCCGCGAGCGACTGCGCCTCTCGCTGCCCGACGGCCTGGACTTAATGGTGGTTTCAGTGGAAGCGGGCCTGGGGTTGGATCAGGCGGTGCAGAACGTCAGCCGCGAACTGGCCCTCGCGCATCCCGAGCTCAGCGAAGAACTGGGGCTGGTCACGCTTGAGATGCGCGCCGGAAAACGGCGTGCCGAAGCGCTGCAGAACCTGGCGCAACGGACGGGCGAACCCGAGCTGCGAAAACTGACCTCCCTGCTGATCCAGTCCGATCGGTTCGGGACCAGTATGGCGGAAGCGCTCCGGACGCACTCCGAGTTTATGCGCACGCGCCGCCGCCAGGATGCCGAAGAACGCGCCGCCAAAGTGGGTGTGAAGCTGGTCTTCCCGATCTTCTTCTTCATTCTGCCTTCTATGTTGGTGGTGGCGGCCGGACCGGGCTTGCTACAAGTTTTCAAATATTTATTCCCCATGATGAAGGCCATCTAAGGAGAAAGGAGAAACGCTTATGACTAACACGATGTATCAGGCCATTCTGTGGCTGGCTGCTGGAGCCCTGCTGGTGCTCTTGGTGGCGCGCCGCCGCAAACGCAAAAGCATGTAAGCAAGGCCGTGGGCGGCGCGGGGACACCAGTGCCCGGCCGCCCGCTCCCCCTCCTCAGTCGCGTCCCCTTCTTGTCCTCTTCCCAATCCTTTCCCGCATCGGGAGCAAAACCAGACTATAATCGGGGAAGGGTTTGCCCAAGCTTCGCTAAACCCGATCTTAAGCGGATTGATAGCGTCATGATTGTACTCATACTCCAAAAAGGAGGGCCGCCGTCGTGAGCGTTTGGAATAAGCAGCGCCGGGAAGAAGAACCTTCCGGCCCCTTTAGTGCCAATAGCCTCAGGCCAGCGCCGCCCGCGCTGCCTGTTGAAACCAAGAAGGAGGCAACAACTTTGTCCAGCATTTCCAGCATGCCCGTGGGGAGGACTGAGCAGGATACCTCGCGCGGCGGGGCGGCCACTATCGGGAAGGCCGTCAAAATTGTGGGTCAAATCTTCAGCCGGGAAGATCTGTTCGTGGACGGCGACGTGGAGGGCACCGTCGAACTGATGGAGCACAAGCTCACCATCGGTCCGAACGGCAATATCCACGCGGGGATTAAGGCGCGCGAGGTGGTTGCGCTGGGAGCCATCCAGGGCAACGTGGAGGCCAGCGACCGTATCGAGATTCGCAAGGATGCCAAGCTGGTGGGCGATATCAAGACAGCCCGCATAGTCATTGAGGACGGGGCCTACTTTAAGGGCAGCATCGACATCGTCAAGACCGAGCCGAGAGTCGCTCCGGCGCCGCTGCGGCATCAGGCTGCCGCTGCTACACCCATCGCCGCGCCCGTCCCGGCCCAGGCTAGCGCGGCTGAAGCGAAACGTTAGCCGGCTGGTGAGGCACAGTGTTGTTGAGCGATCGGCTAAAAAGCATTCTGCGCGGCCCTGTCCCGCTCAGTGCGGCCAGCCCGGCCGTGACCGACATGGGCCGGCCTCGCATAGCCGCCGGATCCGGCAAAAACGAAATACTCCGAACGCGCGCCAGCCGCGGGCTAGAGCAGTTTGTCGGAAGTCTGCGTGAACTGTCCGGTCTCGCGATTCTGGATCTCGGCGGCGCCAATCAGGAGAACGTCAACTTCATCACGAGTCTCGGCCATAAATTCTATTCCGAGGATTTCCTGCGCATTTTCCAGGAGATCTTTGCCGGCGACCGGGCGGACCAGTCCAATCCAAGCCGTATCGAATACTTTCTGGGCCAGGTCCTGGACTACCCGGATGAACAGTTCGATGGCGTGATGGCGTGGGATCTGCTCGAATATATGGAACCCGCGCTGCTCTCGGCAGCCATCGACCGTTTGGCCCGCATTCTGAAACCCAAGGGCTACCTGCTGGCCTTTTTTCATTCCGACGACCACATGGATACGGTGCCCTGCTATTCTTTTCGGATCGAGGATCCTCGCAACCTGCAGGTCTGCGAGTACGGCAACCGGGCGCCATCCCAGTTGTTCAACAACCGCCGCTTGGAGAAGTTATTTCAGAAGTTCGAATCGGTGAAATTCTTCCTGACGCGCGAGTGCCTGCGGGAAGTGATCGTGCGCAAGTAAGCGCTGCCTTCGTTAACGCCTCATTTAACCACGATATTCACCAGTTTGTCCGGCACCACGATCACCTTCACCACTTGCTTGTCCTCCAGGAACACACGCACCTTCGGATCCTCGAGGGCGCGCGCCTCGAGAACATCCTCCGGCGTTCCGAACGGCGCGTACATGCGGCCGCGCAGTTTCCCATTCACCTGTATCACGATCTCAGCTTCTTGCTCCTTGGCCAACTCTGGGTCATAGAGCGGCCACACTTGGCGGAACACGGGACCCTCGCGGCCCAGTTCGTCCCAGATCTCCTGGGCCAGGTACGGCGCGAACGGCCCCAGCAGCAACGTCAGCTTTTCGAGCACTTCGGCAACTGTGACGTCCGACAGCCGCGCTTCGTCGGCATACAGGTCGTTCACCAACTCCATGATTCCGGCGATCGAAGTGTTGAAGTGCCACCGCGATTCGAAATCTTCGGTGACCTTGCGGATAGTTTGATGCAGCTTGCGGAGAATCTTGCGATCCGCGGTGCTGATTTCGGGCGATGCTTCGCGCTCTGCTCCAACCGACCCCGCCCGCGCGCGCTCGACGTTGCGCGTGGCGAAGCGGTACACGCGGCTCAAAAATCTGTAAATGCCCTCTGCGCCTTCCGAGCGCCAATCCACTTCCTTCTCCGGAGGCCCGGCGAATAGCACGAACAACCGCGCCGTATCCGCGCCGAAACGGTCGGCCAGCGCGTCGGCGCCCACCACGTTGCCCTTGGACTTCGACATCTTCGCGCCCTCGGCAATCACCATGCCCTGCGTGAACATCCGCCTGACGGGCTCGCTGTTCTTCACCAGGCCTATGTCGCGCATCATCTTGGTGAAGAAGCGCGAATAGATCAGGTGCAGAATGGCGTGTTCCACGCCGCCGATGTACTGGTCGATCTCAAACCAGTACGCGATCTTGGCCGGATCGAACGGCATGCCTGCGTTGTGCGGATCGCAGTAGCGGTAGAAATACCACGACGAATCGACAAACGTATCCATGGTGTCGGTTTCGCGGCGCGCCGGGCCGCCGCAGCGCGGGCAATCCACGTTTACAAACTCGGGCACTTCCTCGAGCGGCGACCGGCCCTCGCCGGTGAAGTGTACATTCAGCGGCAACACCACCGGAAGATCGCTCTCGGGCACCGCCACCGCGCCGCACCGCTCGCAATGGATGACGGGAATCGGGGTGCCCCAGTAGCGCTGCCGCGAAATACCCCAATCCTTGATGCGAAACGTGACTGCGTCTTTGCCGAATCCTTCCGTCTCCGCCCTGGCGGTCATTTGGCGGCGGGCATCCGCGCTCCCGAGGCCGCTCCACTCGCCGGAGTTCTCCACGATGCCTTCATCGGTGAATGCCCCTTGCAGCGCGTCCGAGCGGGCCAACCCGCCATCCACAGGGCGGATCACCGGACGGATCGGAATCCCGTACTTCGTGCAGAATTCAAAATCGCGCTCGTCGTGCGCCGGTACGGCCATAATGGCGCCCGTGCCATAGGTCATCAGGACGAAATCGCCGACCCACACCGGCGTCTTCTCTCCGCTATACGGATTCACGGCGTAGTGTCCGGTGAAGAAACCCTCTTTCGCCGTGTCGCCAGGATCCTTGGCCGCGCGCGCGTCCACCATCGATTTGGCGCGCGCCTGCCCCTCGCGATCGGTCAATTGCGCTACCAGCGGATGCTCCGGCGCGAGTATCACGCACGTGGCGCCGAAGATGGTATCCACGCGCGTGGTGAATACGCGGATGGGCTCACCCGTTCCTTCCAGATGGAAGTCCACCTCTGTGCCTTCCGAGCGGCCGATCCAGTTGCGCTGCATGGTGAGCACGCGTTCGGGCCAGACGCCTTCCAGCCTCGCGATGTCCCGCAGCAATTCGTCCGCGTAATCAGTGATACGCAGGAACCACTGTTCGAGCGCGCGCTGCTCCACCGGCGTGCCTTCATGCCGCCAGCAGCAGCCGTCCACCACCTGCTCGTTGGCCAGCACCGTGCAACACTTCGGGCACCAGTTGACCAGCGCCTTCTTGCGATAGGCCAAGCCGCGCTCGAGCATCTTCAGGAAGAACCACTGGTTCCAGCGATAATATTCCGGCTCGCAGGTGGAGATTTCCCGATCCCAGTCGTAGCTGAATGCGAAGCGCCGGTGGGTCTTCTTCATGGCTGCGATGTTTTGCAGCGTCCAGTCGCGCGGATGCCTTTGGTTGACGATGGCGGCGTTCTCCGCCGGCAGTCCGAACGCATCCCAGCCCATGGGGTGCAGCACGTTGAAGCCGCGCATCCACTTGTAGCGGGCCAGCGCGTCGCCGATCGAGTAAACGCGTATGTGCCCGATGTGCAGCGTGCCGCTCGGGTAGGGCAGCATCTCCAGCACGTAAAACTTCGGCCGCGTGGAATGCTCCTCGGCACGGTAGAAAGTGGCGTCCTGCCACCGGTCGTGCCATTTCAGCTCGATCTGGTTGTGGTCGTACGGCTTTTCGGGCATAGCTTCTTCAAATTATCCAGGTTGCGCCGGTCGTCGCCATCGTTTTCAACGGGCGTCTCCAAAATGAACGGCTTGTTTCGCAGCTGCGGGTGCGCCAGAATCCGCCGGAATCCGGCCCTCCCGATGTGTCCTTCGCCAATATTCTCGTGCCGGTCCACGTGCGACCCGAGCGGTGTCTTCGAGTCGTTGGCGTGGATCAGCTTCACGTTATCGAGTCCCAATACGCGCTCCGCATGCCTGACGGTCTCCCGCAGCCCTCGGTCACTTGCGACGTCATATCCGGCGGCCAGCAGATGGCACGTATCCAGGCAATAGCCTACCGGCGCGTCCGTCAGCTCAGCCGCACAGTGACGGATCGCGCGCAGGTCTTCGAACCGGCCTCCGATCTGCGCTCCACAACCGACCGTATTCTCCAGTAACACCATCACGTTCCGCAACGGGAGCCCTTCCACTGCATCCCGCAAACCCAATACAAACGCCGCTATGCCCTGCTCGAGCGATTGCCCCTTGTAACTGCCCGGATGCACCACCAGATACTCGGCGCCGAGCCCCGCGGCGCGCTCCAACTCTCCACGGAAACAGCCGATCGACCTGGCGCGAATAGTCGGGTCTGCCGACGCCAGGTTCACCAGATAGTTCACGTGGATCGCCAGCGGATACAGATCGAGCCGCTCGCGAGCACGCTGCAATAATCGAATTTCGTCCGGGCCCGGCGATGATGCGCGCCACATCCGCGGGCTCGAAGAAAAAATCTGAAACGTATTCGCGCCCAACTCGGATGCTTTCAGAGCGGCTTTTTCGAGCGACTCCGCTATGGAAGTGTGGATCCCGATCCGCAGACTACCATCGTAGCAAGGGTGGCAAGCCTGCCGTGTTAGATCCGGATCTGCCGCTGGCGCCCCATCAAGGCGAAGGCGGCCAGGAGCAGGGTAGCCGTCAAGAATACCAGCGGGGAAGTGACGCCGGTCGCGCCCATGTAGTCGAGCTGTGGGACCTGGTTAGCTGGGCCGGCATACCAGAGCAGCGTATAAATCACCTCAAACAGCTTGCGGCTGCCGCTCCACACTCCGAGCGCCAAAGCCAGCGTCGGGATGAATAGCGCGCCAACCGCCCAGGCAGCCAGGCCCGAGCCGTCGCCAGCGAGCACGAGCCGGAGCGCGGAACCGCCGCCTGTCAGTACGGCGACGATCACGCCTGCAAGCCAGCACGCCGGCAACTGACGGGCGAGCGGGTGGGCGGTGGAAAAGATCAACTGTCCGGTTCCTTGACGCGCCTCGCGCGTTCCCATAGCGGACCAGATGAGGATAGGCCAGATCCATGCCGCAATGAGCCAGAAGCGCGAGATCGCCAGAGGACTGACCGCCCCGCCCGCGATCAGGATGGCGGCTACGATGTACCACCAGCGGCTGAAACCCTTGAGCGCGAGGCGCAGTTCGGCACGCACCATAGCGCCGAAGCTGAACCGCCGGGCCCTGCGAGGCAACGCCGGCAATACCGAAAGGGTCATGTGGGTGGCGGGTCGCGCGGCGCTCACTCCGTGCTCCGGAGACTCGCTCACAGGAGCCGGCGCCTTCTTCCGCACCTCGCGCGCGAGATCGAAGCGGTGGAAAAACATCGCCGCTAGCATCGCCATCCCCAAACCCACACCGAACCAGAGTAAGCGCCCCAGAACGATCCCTGGTGTCCAGTGCACGCCCTCCCAGCGGAAAGTCGTCAGGTCCCATACTTTGCCGCTCGCGAAGTTGAAACCCATGCTGAAGTTCTGGGAAGTCGCGCACCCGGGGAAGGCCGCTCCGCACGCCGAACGAATGCCGGGAATGACAACGCCAAACCCGAGCGGGTCATTTCCGGCCGAGGCACTGGCCTCCGCTCCCGCACCGAGCGCCGCCCACAGGAAGAAATAGGCCACATTGCCTAAGCCGCCCCGCAGCCAGGGGATGGTCTCGAATAAGATGGCGACGCCCGCCACGGCCGCCATGACCGGCATAACGATAAATAAAAAAGGAGCCACCAACTCCCAGGGATGAATGGCCATGTCCTCGTGGCGCGCGAGCTGCATGAGGCCGGCCGCCAGGGCCATCACCGCCACCATCACCGCAAGAACGGCAAAGTTGCTGAGCGCCTTGCCCACGGCGTAGAGCGGCTTGGTCAGACGCGTAGCCGCCAGAATCTGCCCGACGCCGGTTTGTAAGTCGCGATCGACAGCATTCTTGACCAGATAAAAGCCCAGCAACGAAAGAATCAGCACGGTCTGCATCGCCACCAGGCTGCCGATGTACGCGGAGCCATATACGCCGCGATGGCCGGCGATCTGCAATGTGACGTAGGCGGCGTGATTGGGCGGAACGCAGATGTAAGCAAAATAGATAGTCAGCCCGAGGGTGATGAGAAAGCTGTAGCGCCGCACGCGCTCCAGGAAGTCGGCCCTGGCGAGGTGGTAGAGGATTCGCGCCGTCCTCACGCGGCCCTTCTGGTGTTCGAAATCCAATAGAGGTAGGCGTCCTCGAGCGTTGGCATCGCCCGAATGGCGCCCGCCCCCGGCGGTGATTCGGCCACCAGGCGAACATGCACGCCGTCGCTGCGATGCATCGCGCTGCTGGTCAGATAGCGCTGGCGGATGGCGGCCAGCTCCGCGCTCGGAATCACCCACTCCCACACTTTGCCCTCTACCGATCGCAGCAACACTTCGGGCGCGGCGTGCGTCACCAGCTGCCCCTGCGATACCAGGGCGATGCTGGCCGCGCACGCCTCCACGTCGGACACGATATGCGTAGAGAGGATCACAATGCGCGCGCCCGCCAGCTCCGAAAGCAGGTTGCGGAAGCGCAAGCGTTCCTCGGGATCGAGGCCGGCCGTGGGCTCATCGACGATCAGTAGCTGGGGATCGTTCAGCAGCGCCTGCGCGATGCCGACTCGCTGCTTCATGCCTCCCGAATAGCCGCCCAGCGGACGCTTGCGCGCCTCCACCAGATTGACTACCGCAAGTAGCTCATCGATGCGCCGGCGCGCCGATTGGCTGTCGAGACCCTTGGCGGCCGCCAGGTACTCCAAAAACTCCACGGCGTTCAGATTGGGATAAACGCCGAAATCCTGGGGCAGGTAGCCCAGTACGGCGCGCAGACCGTCCGGCGAACGCGATGTGTCGACGCCGTTCCAGGTGACCGTTCCGTTGGTGGCTTTGGTGATGGTTGCCAGAATGCGCATCAGCGTGGACTTGCCGGCCCCGTTTGGCCCGAGCAATCCCAGAATGCCGGGACCGACCTCCAGACTGAAATCCTTCAATGCCCAGATGTTGCCCTTATAGACTTTGCTTACTTGTTCAATGGCGAGCTGCAACGGCGCACCCCGTGTTAACAGTCACCCCTCGGCGGGCCACATGATCCGCGCAATCGCGCCGATCATTTGCTTCCATTTCGATTCCTCCGCGAGGAGCTGCTTTTTTCCGGCTTGAGTGAGCCGGTAGTATTTGAATTCCCGCTTCAGATCTTTGCCGGCGGGCTCCCACCGCGCGGCAATCCAGCCCTTGCGTTCGAGGCGGTGCAGCGCCGGATACAGCGATCCGTGCTCAACTTGAAGCACCTCGTCCGTAGTCCGTTGAATGTATTTTGCGATCTGATGCCCATGGGAGGCTCCAAACAGCAGCGTGCGCAGGATCAACATGTCCAGCGTTCCCTGCAACAATCCGATTCGGTCGGAGGATTCTCTCGGCATAGCTGCTAGCAGACATTCTACCCGGAATTCGGTCACACCGGGTAGACGACCTACTGAGATCCCACTTAGATGCTGGTTAGCACTCACTCCGCCGCTTTTGCTGCCAGAGCTTCGACAACGGCGATATTTTGGACCAGTTCCTGTGGCAATTTATGGCGGGCTTGCAAGAATCCGGGGCTATTGTAGGAGATCCAGACCTTGCCGTCGGCATCCTCGGAAACCAGAATTTTCAGCGGCAGATCGATGGCAATACCGGGCGCGGCAATCATGAGGGGAGTTCCGGCTTTCGGATTGCCGAATATCAGGAGCTTGGTGGGCCGCAGATGCATTCCGACTCTCTCCGCTTCGCCGCTATGATCGACCAGGGCGAACAGCTTGACTCCTTTTGCGCGAAGTATTTGCTGCAGTTTTTCAACTGTCTGGTCGACCGAAAGTTGGCTGGGCTTACTGATGATTCCGTTGTCTGAGTTCGATGTCACTGGTTGCTCCTGCGCTGGCCATGTGGATTATGATACTACCATGGCGGGGCCGGTCCCCGTGTCGTCAGTGTCTCCGTGTCGCCCCCTCGCCCCTTCGCCCGCTCAGTCCCAGTGTCTGATAAGCAGCTAAGGCAATTAGGATCGCATCCTCAGGCGATTCTCTTAAAGCAAGTCCCCCCTTCCCGCCGATGTAGTAACTGTATGGCCAGATCACGTGAACGGGGCTCGCAGGTCATGGAAGTAGGTCTCGTGCTGCTGCCGCTGTGCGGTTTCGTGTTTCTGATTCTGGATATGGCCTGGGCATTCTATGTGAGATCCACGCTGCAAAGCGCGGTGCGCGAAGGAGTGCGCTACGCAATCACCAGCCAGACCATGACAGGGATGGGGCAGGATGCATCCATCAAGACTATCGTGCAGCAGAACGCCATGGGGCTGCTGTCGGGCTCGACGGGCGCTGCTCTGGTCACCATACAGTACTATCTGCCGAACACTTTGCAACCGGTCTCGGGCCTGGACAGTAACCAGGGGGGAAATATTGTGGAAGTATACGTTCAAGGGTATAGTCTTCCTCCGCTGGGGCCAATCCTGCGCAATCCAGCAGCTTTGTCGCTCGGAGCGCTATCCTTCGACCGGATGGAAGGCTCGCCGGGAGGAGTACCTCCAGCGCGTTGAGCGCCGGAGCACTTATGCGCCCACGTGCCCGCACCCGCCAATCCGGCACCACAATGATCGAATTCTGCCTGAGCATATCGCTCTGGATGGTCGTGCTCATGGGCCTCAGCGTGGTGGGTCTAAACCTGATCCAGGCGTTGCAGGTAGAGCAAATCTGCCGCGATTCGGGACACATGTACAGCGAAGGGCTGGACTTCACGCAGGCCGGCAACCAGAGCCTTCTGATGATGCTCTGCACCGGGCTGAACATGACCACTACCGGCGGCAGCGGGGTCCTGCTGTTCTCCACCGTGGAATACATCGATACGCCGCAATGTACTGCCGGCGGACTGCAGGGCAACACCGGCAGTTGTCCGAATCTGGGCCAGGATGTGTTCATTCAACGCGTCGTGGTGGGTAACTCCAGCCTGTTTTCAAGCAAGTTCGGAACTCCCACCACCAGCATCATAGGCACCAGCGGGAATATCGCATCCTCGGATTACCTGACGAACATCTCGGCCCGCGCCACGGGCTTCAGCAGCGTGCTCTCCTTAACCGGAGGCCAGGTAGGATATGTGACCGAAACTTACTTCAGCTCGGTGAATTTCAACTGGGGAAGTTACTTGAGCAGCACGGGGGTTTATGAAAGATCCATCTTCTGATTCGCGGCGCGGCCGGCGGGGAATAGTGGTGATCATGCTGTCCCTGATGGTGGCGGTCGTCATGCTGCCCCTAGTGGGCCTGGCGATCGATGGCAGCGTCCTCTATCTGATTCAGGCCAGGCTGTCGGCAGCCGTGGATGCAGCCGCTTTGGCGGGGGCCCGTTCGCTCAGCGTCGGCCTGGACCTCCCTAGTCAAACCGCCAGCGCCACCGCTACCGCGCAAAACTTCTTCAGTGCCAATTTCCCAACCGGGTATTGGAATACCACTAACCTGACGCTGAATACTACTGTGGCGCAGACCGCTTACAAGACACGCACCGTCACTATGCAAGCCAGTGTCACGGTTCCGCTCACCTTCATGGCGCTACTGGGACACCCTGGATCTACGGTCGCCTCCCAGGGGCAGACCTCGCGGCGGAATGTAGTGATGATCGTGGTGCTCGATCGCTCCAGTTCCATGCAAAACGCGGGCGTCTGCCCCACTATGATTTCCGCCGCGCAGGGCTTTATCGGCGACTTCTCCAACGGGCAGGATATGGTCGGGCTCGTTACTTTCATGGACGGCTACAATCTGTCGTATGCGCCCACCCTGAACTTCGGCTCGAACACCCCTTCTCTGACCACGGTCCTGGGAGAATTGAAGTGCTATGGCGATACCGGATCGGCGGGAGCCCTCAACCAGGCGTATGCTCAGTTGCTGGCCATGAACGAGCCCGGTGCGCTCAACCTGATCGTCTTCTTTACCGACGGCCATCCCAACGGAGTCACCGCGAACTTTCCAGTAAAGACCAAAACGGACACTCGCTACAGTTCCACCAGCCCCGCGTCGCTCGTCAGCTACCCTCCCAGCAGCTGCATAAGTACCACCACCATCCTGGGCGAGATGGCCCAGTGGTCCGGCGAACCGGCCCCACCCACGGGGTACACAGAGGGCTTGTTTGCCCTGACCAGCACTTCCGATAACACCACCAACGAACAAGTCGCCGGAGGTCTGGGCGGCTGCGCCATGGCAACAGACCAGTCAAGAATGCGGCAGGACCTTGCCTATGTTCCAGCAGCGGATTATTACGGCAATGCCACCACCGGCTATGAGGCCTTCGCCTCGGGCGATCTGTATCCCAGCGGGAACCCCTATGTGGGCCAGATCCGCGTGGATACCCCAACGGCCCTGGTGACCGCTTCCACAAATGCCGCCGACAATCAGGCTACTACTATCCGGAACGACGCCAATCTGACGCCAACCATCTATGCGATCGGCCTGGGCGGCACCACTGCCGATCCCATCGACGCGACCCTCATGGAGCGCATCTCGAACGATCCCAGAAGTCCCATTTACAACGCATCGCAGCCCGTCGGCCAGTACTATTACTCGCCGGACGCGACGCAACTCTACGGCGTTTTCCAGCAGGTCGCGTCCCAGATCCTGCGCATCTCCCAGTAATTACCTGTGCGGCGGCGCGCTGCCGGCGGCGACCCGCACATCGCCCACAAAATACCCGCCTTCGCCGACAAAGACCGTGGCGTCGATTTGGGCGCCTGGCGCCAGTTTCTTCCAGTCCGCTTCGCTCTTGATCGGATACTCCATAGTCATAGCCCCCATCCAATCGCCGATCTTGCCATGCCTGATGGTGGCGGTGTGGTTCTGCGCATCGAGCGCCAGAACCTCGCCGTGCATGGGATACCGGTGTACCGGGGGCGCGGGTTTGCAGGAGCCGAGCAAAAGGCAGACGGCCAGTAGCATGGCGGCGCGGCGTGCGCCTGGCACGATCACGGTGGGCATGCGCCCATCATAATCTAAGACGTCTATTTGCAAACCGGGCGCACGATCACCGGAGCTGTGAGCCGTTACTCGGTGGCGCGGACCTGCACCAGACGCTGTCGGAATAAGTCGGAAAGCTGACCTTCGATCTCCGCCGTGATCAGTCCTACGGAATCCATATCGCGCACGTGTACGCGATCGTTCTCCCGAAAGCTGGTGAGCTTCATGCGCACAAGATCGGCCACCGATGCGACCGACAAACCCTCGGCGCTCCGGACGGGCGGAGAGCAGTCCGGGACCGATCCAAATACGAGATGCACCGCGCTCCGCGCTTTGGGCTGCGCGGTATCCACCAACATGTCAACCCCGGCTGCATGCCTGTACTCAAAGCCGAACGGCCGCACGGCCTCAGCAAGCGCCTGCAGACAGTCTCGATCGATCGCGAGATCCACGTCACGCGTCATGCGCGCCAGACGCGGGTCCCGTTCCGATACATGGATGAAAGCCGCCACTCCGCCGATCACCTGGTACTCGACACCCGCCTGCCGCAACGCCGCGGCGAGGCGGTTCAAGATATCGAATAGCTGTTCCACGTGCCTGTCGAAAGCCGTTGTGGTGAGCACGACTTCTCTCACCAGTATCGCATCTGGGACAATGACTACTGCAATGCGCTATCAGGAGATCAAACCGAGCGCCGCGGCGGGCAGGTGGGTGCGATGTTACTGGATGCTCGAAGACACCGCGCCGGGATCGGGTATCCAGCGGATTGTTCCGGATGGCCGCGCTGAGCTGATCCTCAACCTGGGCCAGCCGTATGAATCCCGGGCCGACGGGGCATGGAACCCCCAGCCTCAATGCTTCCTCGTCGGGCAGATCACCGGCCCCCTGGTGGTTCGGTCAGCGGGTCCGGTGCGAATGATCGGCATCAGGTTTCATCCTCACACGGCAGGCCAGCTTCTGAAACTTCCCATGTGCGAGCTGACCGATGCGGCCGTCTCTGTTGACGACATCTCGGGACGGTTGTTTCGGGAACTCCAGGAGCTCGAAGAACTGCGCCCGCCGCTTAAGCGGTTCGCGGCTCTGGACCGTATCGTGCTTGCCCTCGGGAAGCGCGCCGGCGGGGACGACGGGCTCCTCTCGGCAGCGGTGACGGAGCTGGAGGCAGCGGGCGGATCGATTGGTGTCGGGGGCAGCGTCGGGGTAGTGGCCGATCACGCCGGCTTGAGCGCGCGCCAATTCGAGAGGCGCTTCCGGCAGGCGGTCGGTATCTCGCCGAAGCTCTTTAGCCGGATGCAGCGGTTCCAGCGTGTCTTTCCAGCCCTGGAAAGCGCGAATGTGGGGTGGGCGGACGCCGCGGTGCGCTGCGGATATTACGATCAGGCGCACCTGATTCGGGACTTCCGGGAATTCGCCGGGAAACCGCCTGCCGCGCTGGTGGCAGAGGACACCGATCTCGCAAAGCATTTTTGTGCAATGCGCGCGCATGTCGCATTTTTCCAAGACATGCGTGGACACTTCTCGCTAAACTGCGGCGAAGTCGTGAAGGGAGAAGCTATGAAAAATTCCGGATTGTCGAGAGGCGTTTTGCTTGTTTTGCTAGCGGTTGGCCTCGGCCCTGCCCAGCAAGCCCAGCCAGCGCAAACGCTGCAGGAAGAGGTTGTCGCCCAGGAACGCGCCGGGCTGGATGCGCTCAAGATCGGAGATCTGACAGCGTTCGCCAATTCTCTGCCGGATGACGCCGTCTTCGTCGACGCCCACGGCGCCGCCGGCAAGGAGGAGGTGGTCAAGAATGTAGCCGGCTTTCGGCTGACCGAATTCACCATGACGGACGTCAGGTTCGTTGCGCTTTCGGCGGATTCCGGCCTGATCGTTTACCGGCTGGCAGAGAGCGGAACGAGCCACGGGAAGGAATTCGCCGCGAAGGTCCACGTCTCCTCCCTTTGGCTCAGGCGGGGCGGCAGATGGATGTGCGTCTTCAGTCAGGAAACGGCGGCGAAATAGAGGCTGGCCGCACGATCACCGCACGATGGTGATCTTCGTGAAACCTTCCGCCATCTCCGGCGGCGCAAGTTTCATAGCCATGCGCTCCATGGCTTCCTCGGGCACTACGCGCTCGCGGCGTAGGTTTCTTGCGCGGCACACTTCCAGCCGGACGTCAAAGTACAACGCTTCCGCGTCGCACCCGTACCATTGCGCGAGCTGAATATAGGGACGGCGCTCCTCGGGCGTCAGGTGCGTCGCGTCCACGTAACTCACCGGCCTGCCGATTGCCAACCGATGCCGCAGCAGGTACCGCACTGTCAGGAATACGCGCGCGTGAATGGTCTGGTCGGTTGCGTCGTCGGCCAACACTTGGCGGATCCAATCGGATGAGACGGCTCCGATCCCGTGCCGCGCGAGCCATGTCGACTTGCCCGATCCGGGTAAGCCTACCAGCACTACGATTCTCTGTCGTTCTGCGGCCAATCAGGACCAATATCGCATGTGGCATTTCGGAATGCTGCTCGGAATGCTGTATTGTGAAACGTTGGAGGGCTGCCATGAACCGGAAAGTCCGTTGGGGGGTGCTGGGCGCTGCCAACATCGCCGTGGAGAAAGTGATCCCCGCCATGCAGCGGGGCGAGTGGTGCGAGATCGCCGCCATCGCTTCCCGCGACGCGAACAAGGCCGAGCAGGCCGCCGGCGACCTCGACATTCCAAAAGCCTACGGCTCGTACGAGGATCTGCTTGCCGATCCGGAAGTCGAGGCGATTTACAATCCGCTGCCCAATCACTTGCACGTGCCCTGGTCCATACGCGCTGCCGAAGCCGGCAAGCACGTGCTCTGCGAGAAGCCCGTGGCCCTCGATGCCAGCCAGGCACGCAAGCTGTTCGAGGCCCAGGCACGCACCGGCGTGAAGATCGGCGAGGCGTTCATGGTGCGCACGCATCCGCAATGGCTGCGCGCGAGAGAGCTGGTTCGGGCCGGGCGCCTCGGCGAGTTGCGCGCCATCATGGGTTTCTTCAGTTACTTCAATCGCGACGCCGCCAATATCCGCAATGTGCACGCCTGGGGCGGCGGTGGGCTCATGGATATCGGCTGCTACCCCATCAACACGTCCCGCTTCATCTTCGGAGAGGAGCCGCGCCGAGTGATGGCCCTGCTCGAACGCGACCCTGAAATGCAGACGGACCGCCTCACTTCCGGCATGCTGGATTTCCCCTCCGGCCAGTCGGTTTTCACCTGCTCGACCCAACTGGTCCCCTATCAGCGCATGCAGTTGTTTGGAACAGCCGGCCGCATCGAAATTGAAATCCCGTTCAACGCGCCCAATCACCGGCCCTGCCGCATCTTTGTGGACGACGGCTCGGACTTGTTCGGAGCGGGCGTCGAAACCGAATCGTTCCCGGTTTGCGATCAGTACACCATTCAGGGCGATCTCTTCTCGCGGGCGATACGCGGGGAAGGGGAAGTGCCGGTACCCCTGGAAGATGCCATACGCAATATGGCAGTGATCGATGCTCTGGTGAAGTCGGCGGAATCGGGACGCTGGGAGACGCCCTGAGCATTTGGTTCCGCGGTCACGGCCCGGTAGCCAGGGCCTCGGGATTCAGCAGGTTCGGCGGACGCCGTCCCTCGATCGCGGCGACTGCGTTCTCGGCAGCCATCATGGACATTTGGCGGCGCGTGTCCACCGAAGCGCTGGCGATGTGCGGCGCCAGCACCACGTTTTCGAGCTTGAGCAGCAGTGGCTCGACCTGTGGCTCGCGCTCGAAGACGTCGATACCCGCGCCGGCGATGACGCGCTGGTCAAGCGCCTCCGCCAGCGCCGCCTCGTCCACCACGGGACCGCGCGAGGTGTTCACCAGGATGGCCGTGGGCTTCATCATACGAAGCTGTTGAGCCCCTATCAAGTGGCGCGTTTCCGGCAGCAGCGGCACGTGCAGGCTTACGAAATCGGCCTCTCGCAGCAAGCGCTCGGCGCCCACCAGTTCCAGCCCCAGCTCTTTCTCGATCGATTCCGGCGCCGGCTGCGCATCGTGATAGAGGATGCGCATCGAAAAGCCGCGCGCGCGCCAGGCCACGGCCTGACCGATACGGCCCATGCCGAAAATGCCCAGCGTACGGTGATGTATGTCCTGCCCCACCAGCAGATCGATGCGCCATTTGGTCCACTGGCCGGAATGCACGTACTGATGGCCTTCGACCACGCGGCGCGCGGCGGCCAGCAGCAGTGTGAAGGCGAAATCGGCAGTGGTATCGGTGAGCACTTCCGGCGTGTTGGTGACCAGGATGCCTCGTCGCGTCGCCGCCGCAACGTCGATGTTGTCGTAGCCCACGGCCACGTTGGCGATGACCCGTATGCCTGCCAGGCCTTCGATCACTTCGGCCGGGAACTTATCGGTGAGCTGGCTGACTATGCCCTGCTTGCCGCCTATCCGCGCGGCGAGCTGCGGGGCGCTCAAGCCATCGTCCGATTCCTCGTAGTCCACCTCGGCCCGCTGCCTCAAGTACTCGATCGCCTCGGGATATATACGCTTGGTCACCAATATGACGGGCTTCATCGGAACGCAATTGTCGCACATGCCGCCCTCGGCGTACAATCCTCACATGGCTAAATTGGGCTTTTTAGGACTTGGAATCATGGGCTATCCGATGGCCCGGAATCTGCTGCGCGCCGGTCACGAAGTGGCGCTGTGGTCGCATAGCGCCGGTAAAGCGCGGGAACTGGCCGGAGCGGAAAAGGGGCGTTTCTGCGCGACCCCCAAAGAGGTCGCCGAAAATGCCGACTGCACCTTCCTGTGCGTGGGCGACACAGCGATGTCACAGGAGTTGATCCTGGGGCCGGATGGCATCATCGAAGGCGCCCGGCCGGGCACGGTGGTGGCTGACGCCAGCACGATATCCCCCAGCGAAAGCCGCAAGATCGGCCAGGCGCTGGCGGCCAAGGGTGTAGATTATCTGGACGCTCCGTGCACCGGCTCGAAGCCCGGCGCCGAGGGCGGTACGCTCACTTTCATGATCGGAGGCAGCCGCGAGGTGTTCGAGCGCGTACGGCCGTACCTGGAGGCGCTAGGTAAGCGCTTCTATTATTGCGGGGGCCCGGGCCTGGGACTGCACGCCAAACTCTCCCAAAACCTCATTCTTTCCAACTTGTTGCAGGGTTTCAACGAGGGCATGGTGCTGGCGGCCAAGGCCGGCGTGGACCCGGACCTGATGCTGGACATCCTGAACAACAGCGCTGCCAAGTCGGGACTGATCTCCGCCAAAGCGCCCCTCATGCTGCGCCGCGAGTTCGACCCGGCCTTCTCCGTAAAGTGGATGCATAAGGACATTGGGCTGATGCTGGACTCAGCCAATGAGCTGGGGGTACCTGTGCCGCTGACCGCTCTTACGCGCCAGATGTTCATGGCGGCGATTGCCAAAGGCTATGGGGAAGAGGATATCTGCGCCACGATCAAAGTACTGGAAGATCTGGTAGGTGTGGAGGTCAAAGGCGCTGCTTGAGGCGGGGTTTGTGTTGGCTTTGTAGTAGTAACCCATTAGTACACAAGGTGATACGGGGATTTGGCTTCAGTTCGTAAAATTCGGTACAGGGCCCCCACGTTCTGTAACGTTTAGCACGTCAGATGGACGTGCTTCAAAAAAAATCAAGAAACTATTGCTTTTTGGAGACGGATATTCTAATATTGGAATCAAGCCGGGGAGGCAACTCCCACCAAAGCGAGACTAACCTCTAAATAAAGACCCCTGAAGCAATCCTCCCCGGCGCCCGAAAGGGTTAGGGTCTTTCAAAAAGTAAACAGAGGTTCCCAACTCTGGATTTCGAACCGAACCGCACGGTAACAATGCTATGATAGCTGTAGCCGCGCAACTGCTTGAAATGAAAAGCCTCACATTGCTCGGTTCCACGGGATCGATCGGAACCAATACGTTAGACGTAGTCCGGCAGAACCGCCCTTTATATGGCGTTTACGGACTCGTCGCGGGCCATAATACCACAGCTATCATCCAACAGATCATAGAGTTCCAGCCCAAAGTGGCGGTGCTCGCCACCTCCCGCGGAATGGACCAGGTGGCGGCTGAGCTACCGAACTCCGGTTTGCCGCGTCCAAACTGGCCTGAGCTGTCTTTCGGACCAGTCGCCATGGTAGAGGCGGCCACGGCCCACGAGGTGGATATAGTGGTTTCGGCGATCGTCGGCGTGGCTGGCCTGGAAGCCACTTTTGAGGCGGTGCGCCGCGGCAAGCGGGTTGGCCTCGCGAATAAAGAAGTGCTGGTTTCCGGCGGGCGGTTGGTGATGGATGCGGTGCGGGAAAGCGGCGCCGAGCTGCTGCCCATCGATAGCGAACACAATGGCGTACACCAGTGCCTGCGGGCCGGTAATCGCGACCAGGTTTCCAAATTGATTCTGACGGCGTCCGGCGGACCGTTCCGCAATACACCGAAAGCAGCGCTCGCATCGGTGACGCCGAGCGAGGCTTTGAATCATCCAACTTGGAAGATGGGCCGGCGCATCACGATCGACTCGGCAACATTAATGAACAAAGGTTTCGAGGTGATCGAGGCGTGCTGGCTGTTCGGCTTTGCGCCCTCACAGGTGGATGTGGTGATCCACCCACAATCGACGGTACACGCCATGATTGAGTACAGCGATGGCAGCATTCTTGCCCAGATCTCGGCGACGGATATGCGTATGCCCATACAGTACGCGCTGACGTGGCCCGAGCGGTGGCAGGCGCCGGTACCGAAGATCGACTGGAGCCAGGCGCGCCATTGGGAATTTGCGCCTCCGGATTTCGACCGGTTCCCGCTGCTGAAGCTGGCCTACCGGTGCCAGGAGGCGGGGGGCTCCGCGACCTGTACGTTGAATGCGGCGGACGAAATCGCCGTGGAAGCTTTCTTGAAGGGCGAAATCGGGTTTCCCGGCATCGCGGCCGTGGTGGAAGAGACTCTTTGCCGAATGCCGAACCGGCAGCCCCGCAGTATCGGCGACATTATCGAGATTGACGAGGAATCGCGTTCGCTGGCCCGCGAGCTGGCGGCGGCCGGCGCGCACCCGGTTCCGGCAAGGGTTAGCTGATATGGCATTTTTCCAAAGCGTATTCTGGCTCCTGGTTCTGATTGGGGTGATGATCCTGATTCATGAGCTGGGGCATTTCTGGGCGGCACGCTTCTTCGACGTGCGCGTGGAAGCCTTCAGCTTCGGTTTTGGACCACGCCTGTTCGGTATCCGCAAAGGCGAGACCGACTACCGCTTCTCCCTGGTTCTTTTTGGCGGCTATGTAAAGATGGCCGGCGAACAGCCTGGGGACGAAAACAGCAACGATCCGCGCGGCTTTCTGGCCAAGCCGCGCTGGCAGCGGTTGATCATCGCATTTGCCGGTCCGTTCATGAATGTGGTGCTGGCCGTGGCACTGCTGACCGGCCTCTACATGGTCAAGTATCCGCAGATCGTGGGTGGAGCGGTAATCGGCAATGTGGCGCCCGGCTCCGCCGCGGCCAAGGCCGGCCTTCAGGAAGGCGACAAGATCGTAGACCTCGATGGGCACAAAGATCCTGCTTGGGATGACATCATTCCACAGGAATGGGCCAGCGCCTCCCGCCCCTTGCATCTCATCATCGAACGAAATGGCAAGGACTTCGCTGCTACCGTGACTCCCGTGACCGATGAGCGCTCCGGGCTGGGCAGCGCCGGTTGGGTCTGGCGCGGCGACGTCCAGTTGGGCCAATTGTCGCCCAAAATGCCTGCGCAGAAAGCCGGACTTGAGGAAGGCGATCTAATCCTGAGCGTCGATGGACATCCCGTCCATTCGGTTACCGGGTTCCAGAATATCATTCGCAGCGGCGGCGGGAAGCCATTGGAGATCCAGTTTCGCCGCGGCGACCAGACCCGTCATGTAACTGTTCAACCCGTATTCTCGAACCAGGACAGTCACTTTGTGATAGGAGCGGCCATCATACCCAAGCCCGACATCCGGATTACGCGGCTCTCCTTACCCGATGCGCTGCGGGAATCCGTGCGCGCCAACCGGCAAAACGCGGGGTTGATCTTCCAGGTCCTGAGCGGCATTGTTGAGCGCCGCATTTCGCCCAAGACCCTCACTGGTCCCATCGGTATCGGACAGATGTCCGGCCAGGCTGCCAAGGAAGGCCCTTATATGTTCTTCGGCCTCATGTCGGAAGTCAGCCTCAACCTGGCCATCTTCAATCTGCTTCCGATTCCCATCCTGGACGGCGGGGTGATCGTCATGCTGTTCATCGAGATGCTCATGCGCAGAGACTTGAGCCTGTCGGTGAAGGAGGCCGTTTTCAAAGTGGGCTTCGTGTTCATCATGATGTTGGTAGCCTTCGTGCTTTACAACGATATCTCGAAGATTCTGCCCGGCTGAATCTTTTGAAGAAAGTAATCATCTCTAGGTTCGGCCCATGGAATGTTCCTGTATCCGCTACACGGATTTGCCGCACACCAGCAAGCTGTTCGCAGATCTGGTCTACAATCCCGAGCGGGTTCGGCCGTTTTACTCTCACGTAGCTGGCGATCCGGGCATTTACGAAGCGATTGCCGGGGAAATACGCTTTCCGCCCGAGCGGCGGGCAGCCCTGGTTGCGGCGCTACGGCAGCAGAACGGGGATAGCGAGTCTCTGGAGCTGCTGGCGCGCGAAGGCACTGTAGCAGTTGTTACGGGCCAGCAGGTGGGGCTCTTCTCGGGTCCGGCATACACAATTTACAAGGCTCTCACGGCGGTGAAGCTGACGCGCGACCTGGCGGCGCGGGGCATTGCGGCCGTGCCGGTTTTCTGGCTGGCGACTGAAGACCATGACTTTGGGGAAGTCAACCATGCTTGGGTCTTCGACGAGGAGCATCGTCCCGTCAAGCTTGAAATAGATGGATCGCCCGCATCCAGCCAGCCCGTGGGCCAGTTCGTGCTGGCCGCGCCGCCCACCGCGGAATTGCGCCGGGCGCTGGGCGGGTTGCCATTTGGAGACGAAGTCGCGGCGCTGGTGGAAGAGGCGTATCGGCCGGGCAGGACTCTGGGCGAGGGGTTCAGCGCACTGCTGAAACGGCTGCTGGCGCAATACGGGCTTTTGCACGTCGATCCGATTTCGCCGGCTATGCGCGAGCTGGCCGCGCCGGCGATTCGTTCCGTGCTGGCCGAAGCGCCCCAGTTGACCGCGGCGCTGCTGGAGCGGAATCGCGAGCTTGTGGCGGCAGGCTATCATGCGCAGGTGCACGTGGAGGATCACACTTCGCTGGTCTTCCTGCTGGAGAACGGCCGCCGCTACACGCTACGGCGTCACGGGCGCGATTATCAGTTGAATGGCCGGCGCTTCACAACGGAAGAATTGATGGACCGCGCGGCCGAGCTTTCGCCCAACGCGCTGCTGCGTCCGGTGGTGCAGGATTCCATGCTGCCCACGCTGGCGTATATCGGGGGTCCGGCGGAGCTCGCATATCTGGCGCAATCCGAGGTGATCTATCGCTCCATACTGGGACGCATGCCCGCGCCGCTGCCCCGCTCCGGTTTTACGCTGCTCGATCAGCGCGGCCGCAAGCTGATGGCGCGCTACCGGCTGACGCTCGCGGATTGCGAGCGCGGCGAAGAATTTGTGCGGGAGCGTATGGCCGCGCAGTTGATTCCACCGGCGCTGGCCGAGACGCTGGCGCGCACCAAGGCGACGGTGGAGGAAGCGGCCGATGGCCTCGGCAGGGAGCTGGCCGGATTCGACGCCAGCCTGGGCGCCGCGCTCGACAAGAGCCGCAAGAAGATGGTGTACCAGATCGCCAAAATGGAGCGCAAGATCGGCCGAGAAACCATGTCGCGGGATGCGCGGGTGGCGCGCGATGCGGCGTATCTTTCGAACCTGGTCTACCCGCAGCGGCACTTGCAAGAGCGGCTGTATTCGATCCTGCCGTTCCTGGCGGAGCACGGGATGGGGCTGATCGACGAGTTGTATGGTTCGTTGAGTTTGGGATGTCCGGACCATCAGTTGGCGGTGGTCTGATACACTGACGGATGGCACTGTGCGCCCGTAGCTCAGCTGGATAGAGCGGCTGGCTTCGAACCAGTAGGCCGGGGGTTCGAGTCCCTCCGGGCGCACCAATGCTTTCATCAGCTTGCAGCCTAATTCATCTCTCACCGAGCAGCTTCGATCGGCGCTCGGGTTCCCGTGGAACCATGTGTTCACTTCGAAGGTCGGCACACCTTTGGATGAGCGTGCTGGCGAAACGCGGCAACATATGAGTCGTCGGCCCGCCATTTTCGGAAGTCCGCAACCTTAAGATGGGCAACAGACATTGGAAGTGGGCAGTGGTCAATTCTGACTGGTAGAGTCTTGCATCCCTGTCTTGGCAGGCTCCGTACTTTCGCAATCGATAGCTCCTCCTCGACCCATCTCGATTTCCTGGAATGTTTCGACATGATATAAATCATGTGCGTCGCTCTCTTGATCGCCGCAGTTATCTGACTAGGGATATTGCCCCCGACCCTGAGATTACGTTGGTCAAAAAACATCGGGACGGCATAGAGTGAAAGGGATTACACAGCTGTGAGGCGAACCGGCTATCACTCGACGAATAAGAGATAAAGACGGGCACTCAAAGGGCTCCTAGCAGCCATGGCGTTGGTTTCGGGCGTTGACAGAACTCTGTCGCATAGCTTAGGCGATGTCATTTCGGACTCAAGCTTCTAAGGGTTCCGCCTCTGCGAATCCATTTGGACGCGCGTGGCCGCCTTTGTTGAGTAGTGGTCCCGCTCGCTATTCCTATACGTCCTCTCTCCGATGACGCGTTGAGGCGCGAGTCAGATTCGTTCCTGCAAGTGAACGATGACGGTATCGCCTTCCTGCTTGCCGATCCGTTTTCGGAGATCCGATTTGACGGGCAGCTTATGGGTGCCGTCTCCCAAAGCCATGAACGAGCTGCGGAATGGATGGCCGTCGATGGTGCCGCTTACCTTCACCAGGCCCCGAGTGCCGAAGAATGCAGCCGAGTCCGGCATCACTACATATGTCCAGCCTCCTTTGGCAGGGGACTTCTGCAGAGGTGCCTGGAAGCGCTTGTCTAAGGATCCCGAGACTTTTGCCATTTGATTTCTCCCGATTATCTTGTAGTCAGTGAACCAGCGCGGCGAGGATGGTCGCGTCGTCGGTTTGATTGTCGCCTGAAAATTCGTCGAGGGCCGCAAATGCAGCTTCGACAATGCTCTCCGGCTGCCGCGTCCGGCAACGTTTTACGGCGGCAAGAAGACCCTCGACGCCCCACTCTTCGCTGGCTGTGTTGGTAGCTTCGACGAAGCCGTCGGTGTAGGCCACTATGAGATCTCCCGGATACAACTGAATCGCCTGCGCCTGGTAGACGGTTTCGGCAAAGAGTCCGACGGGCGGCGCGGAGGCTTCGAGCCAGGCGACAGCGCCGCCGCGGCGGATCACCACAGCGGAATTGTGGCCTGCATTTACATAGTGCAGTGTTCGCGTATTTTCGTCGAAGACGCCGTAGAATAAGGTCGCGTATCGATCGACTGGCGAGCATGCGTGCAACTGACGGTTCACCGCGCTAACGACTGCCGCCGGTTCTTGGGGGGCGAATAAAGCGGCAGTGCGAAGAGAGGACTGGACGTTCGCTACAATGAGCGCTGCGGGAAGTCCTTTACCGGACGCATCGGCGACGGCGAGCCCAACGCGGCGGCCGGGCAGGGGTACGAAGTGGAAGCAATCACCGCCGAGCGCGCGCATCTGCCGGCAGCGGGCATGGGAGATGAGCCTTTCTGCTTTAGCGCACGGAATTTCCATGAATCGTTCCTGCAGGCCGCATGCTGCCACCCAGTCCTGGCTGACGTCCACTACTACGGATTCGGTAATCATCTTTTTTGCGCCTCCGTAGATAGGTCGGCGCAGGAGGCTTCAAATCGACATCGGACTGCCAACTTTTCTTGTACAAGGAATTTGCCGGAGCATGTCGAGAACCGGCAGGGCGGCTGCGACTACCCTATGAACGCGCCAAAAGGTAGCGTTAAAGGAGCAAGAGACATGAAATACATTTTGCTGATGTCAGGAAACAAAGCAGGAATGGACGCATACCGGGCGTGGTCCGGGAAAGACATCGATGCCCATATGGCCGTCTTGACGAGCCTCAACCGGGAGCTTACAGAATCGGGTGAGTTCGTCGCAACACAAGGTTTGGCGGCTCCGCATGAGGCGAAGGTCGTGCGCGGCTTGAAGGAAGGGATGCCAATCACGGACGGCATTTTCCCCGAATCCAAGGAGTTTCTGCTCGGCTACTGGATTGTAGACGTAGCGACGCCGGAGCGTGCCTACGAAATTGCCGGCCGCATTTCAGCAGCGCCGGGTCCCGGCGGAGTACCGACCAACATGCCGATCGAAGTC
>Ga0302324_100002724_pt1 | contig 40342 bp, 34 predicted proteins | sample Palsa_T0_1_FD_201949 | JGI IMG/M metagenome (GOLD analysis project Ga0302324, IMG submission 201949) | Peat permafrost microbial communities from Stordalen Mire near Abisko, Sweden - Palsa_T0_1 | ecosystem: Environmental > Terrestrial > Soil > Palsa > Peat permafrost | place: Sweden: Abisko...
TGAAAGAGGAGCACGCTCTCCTCGCGGGTGAGATGAGCGGGCACCTGTTTTTCGCCGACCGCTACTTCGGCTACGACGACGCCATCTACGCGTCGCTGCGCCTCGTCGAGCTCCTCGCGAAGACGGGTAAGTCGATGGGCGAGCTCCTCGCTGACGTCCCGCGCACGATGAGCACGCCCGAGCTTCGCGTGGATTGCCCCGATGACGTGAAGTTCGATCTCGTGGCGCGCGTGGCAGCTGCCTTCGAGGCCCGCGGCAATCGCGTCGACCGCACCGACGGCGCGCGCATTTCGTTTGGCCATCGGGGCGAGAGCCCCGGACCAGGTACGGCGTGGGGGCTCGTTCGTGCGTCCAACACGGGGCCGGTGCTCGTGATGCGCTTCGAGGCTGGCGACGAGGCGATGCTCGCGAAGATCCGTACCGACGTCGAGGACGTCGTCGCCACCGAGCGTGCGACGCTAAAACGCACTTGACCGTGACGAGCGACGTGACCTGGACGATCGCAGCCGTGCTCAAGTGGGCGACGGACGACTTCCGAACCCGTGGCATCGAGAGCCCGCGCCTCGACGCCGACGTCCTCCTCGCGCATGCCATCGGCACGACGCGCACCCAGCTCGTCATCGACATGCAGAAGCCTCTCACACCGCTCGAGCTCGGGCGCTTCCGCGACCTCGTCAAGCGCAGGCGTGCCCGCGAGCCTGTCGCTTACCTCGTCGGGCAGCGCGAGTTCTATGGCCGAACGTTTCGTGTCGACGCGCGCGTGCTCGTTCCCCGACCCGACACCGAGACGCTCGTCTCTGTGGCCCTCTCGCGCACCCGCGGCATGTCGATGTCCGCGCACGTGCTCGACCTCTGCACGGGCAGTGGATGCGTCGCCATCACCCTCGCACGCGAGAGACCCACGACCGAGGTGATCGGCACCGACATCAGCGCGGACGCGATCGCCCTCGCCGAGGAGAACGCCCTGCGCCTTGGCGCCTACAACACGACCTTCGTCACGTGCGATCTCTACGGAGACATGGGCACGTTCGACCTCGTCACGGCCAATCCACCGTACATCGCGACGGGTGACGTGGATGGCCTCCCGCCGGACGTCGCACGCTTCGAGCCTCGTCTTGCCCTCGATGGTGGCCCCGATGGCCTCGATATCGCGAAGAGGATCGTCACGCACGCCCACCCGCACCTTTGCGCAGGCGGCGTCCTTGCCATCGAAGTGGGTCAAGGCCTCGCGGAGCGGGCCGAAGCAATGCTCCGCGAAGCGGGCTTCACCGACATCGAGCGCGCACGCGACTATGCTCGCATCGAGCGCGTCGTGTCGGGCGTATGGCGAGGGGGCGAATGAATCCAGACGTACTGATCGTCGGGGCGGGCCCGACGGGGCTGATGCTCGCGTGCGAGCTCCTGCGTTCGAACGTGAGCTTTCGCATCGTCGACAAGATCACCGAGCCCTCGACGCGCTCCCGTGCGCTCGTCGTGCATGCGCGAACGCTCGAGCTCCTCGACAAGCTCGGCGTCGCAGAGAAGCTCACCTCGCGCGGGATGCGCACGCTCCGCGCGCACATCTTCATCAACAAGAAGCTCGCCGCAGACTTCCAGATCGACGACACGGGCATCGACGACACGCCGTTTCGCTACGTCCTCATGGTGTCCCAGGCGGAGACCGAGCGCGTCCTCACCGAGTGGCTTCACGAGCACGGCGTCGAGATCGAGCGCGGCGTTGAGGTGACGAACGTCGAGCCCACCTTCGGCGAAGCGACGCTGCGGACGCCGAGCGGAGAAGAGCGGGTCAGGCCCCGTTACGTCGTCGGGTGCGATGGCTCCCACAGCGTCGTGCGCCACGCCGGAAAGTTCGCGTTCGAAGGCGAGCCCTATTTGCAGGACTTCATCCTCGCCGACGTGCATTTCTCACGGCCCGCCGACGGCCTGAACATGTACTTCGACGACCATGGCTTCTTCGTTGTGCTGCAGCTCGCAAACGACGTGTATCGCATCATCGCGTCGCGTGCCGACGCACCTCGAACCACGGGCGATCCATCGCTCGCCGACGTGCAAGCGCTCGCCGACGAGCTCAGCGCCGAGCCTCTCGTGTTGCGCGATCCAGTCTGGCTGGCCCGCTTTCGCCTTCATCACCGGCAAGCCGACTGTTACCGGCGTGGCCCGCTCTTTCTCGCCGGTGACGCGGCGCACATCCACAGCCCAGCCGGAGGCCAGGGCATGAACACCGGCATGCAGGACGCCGCGAACCTCGCGTGGAAGCTCGCGCTGGTCGTGCGGGGCGTTGCGGATGAGGCCTTGCTGGACAGCTACAACGAGGAGCGTCACCCCATCGGCCGCGAGCTCCTTCGAACGACCGATCGCCTCTTCGCGATCAACACGACTCCGGAGGTATGGGTCCGAGCGCTTCGCAACTTCGCCGTTCGTTACCTCGCGAAGCCGATGCTCTCTTCCCGCGAGAGGCGCGCGTGGCTCTTTCGCTTCATGGCCGAGCTCAAGGTTGGCTATCGAGGCAGCTCGATCGTCTTCGGCACGGGGCACGGTGGTCCACGCCCCGGAGAGCGCGCGCCCGACGCACCCGTCTCCAGCCACGACAGTACGGTCTTTGCGCTGACGCGTGAGCCGACGCACCATCTCCTCGTGATTGCACGTGGAAAGGCCGAGGCCGACGCGTTCGCCAAGCGATCATCGTCTCACCGCTGGCTTGAGGCGCACGTCGTCGCGGATCCACTGTCGCCGACGTTCACGGAGCGTTACGGCGTCAAGGGCGCTGGGCTCTTCTTGATTCGCCCGGATGGTTACGTAGGCATGGCCTCCCACTCGCTCGACCACGACGCCGTGACGCAATATGGAAAGCAGCTCGGGCTGCGTGATTAGAATCGAGGACAAACTCATGCTGCGTTCGATGTGTCGTTCTCTGGGTGTCATCGTTTGCGTCTCCGCTTGCGGCGGAGCGAGCTCGAGCACGACGACGGCGACGAGCGCGCAGCCCACACACTCGCTCGCGTTCAAAGGTGAAGAGTGCCACGGCGTGTGGCAGCGGCCGAAGGACGCGAAGGGCCACGACCTACCGTGGGACAGCACCGAAGGCGCGGCGGGTGCGCCGTGGGCCAAGGGTGCGGCGCTCCCCGATGCACCGAAGGAGAAGCTCGTGCTCGGTCTCGTGTGCTTCGACGCGATCGCGGGCGAGGACACCTTCAAGCGCTACGTCCAATTCGACGATCGGCGCTTCGACCCGAACGAAGCCGCCATTCTGATCGACGAGTGCGTCGAGAGCGGCAAGTGCACGAGCGACGAGGTGATCGCGGGCCCCCTCGCGTGGTACGGGCACCAGCTTCCCGAGACGCGGTTGTCGGCCGCGAGCAAGCACCTCGAGATCTCGCAGGAGGCGCGCGACGCATTCGTCGACCGAACGCTATCGAACATCGGCAAGCTCGACGCGTTCGTCGCCTCGCTCACCGAAGCTCAGCGCGCATACCTCGTCGACATCCCGAACGCCATCCACGAGGCGCGCGCGACGTACACGAAGGGCCACAGCGACGAGTACACGCGATTCGATCGCATCCTCGAGAAGCCCGATGTCGGGCCACTCACGGTCTTGCGGTCGGATCTCGCGACGCAGTGCGGAGCGCCGCAGAAGTGTTCGTACGACCCGGCCTACCGAGAGATATCGCGCGCGCTCGTTCGCTTGTTCATCACGACCCATCGCCCGTTCGAGGCGAAGACCGTCGAGCTCGCGCTCGGGCCGATTCACGCCGGAAGAGCCACGACAGCCAGCCAGATTTGGGCGTCGCAGACGGCCTATCGCAAGATCCATCCCGAGGTGAAGGCACCTCTACCAGTGACCGAAGAGGCGCCCGACGAGACTGCGGCGCTCGGCGGTGCACCCATCGAGATCGTCCAAGGCGTGATCGCGGCCGTTGCGTCGCTCGGGCACGGCACGTCGAAAGTCACGCTCAAGGATCCCACACCCACGAAGCACTGCGACGAGACTACCGACATCGAAGGTTTCGACGGTGCGATCGAGCAGACCCGCGTGCTCTACAAGTCGACATGCGCGGACGTTCCCCCAGGCCCGAAGGTCGTTCCTTTCGCCGTCGCCGACGTCGAGGTTACGGGCATCAAGCCGGGAGCTTCGGTGCTCGCTGTCGCGACTGGCTCCGGCCCGACGCGCAAAGGCGCCATTGCGCAGGTCATCATTGGGGACAAGATCGTGCAGCTCGGCCCCGACAGATTCCTCCAGGCAAGCGGAGATCCCTTGAAGGGCCAGCCATAAGGGACCCCGTGACTGGAGACGCGCTCAACGCACCACAAGCCGAAGCGGTCGCGCACGTCGACGGACCCCTGCTCGTCTTCGCGGGCGCAGGAAGCGGCAAGACGCGCGTCATCACGTATCGCGTCGCGAACCTCGTCGCAGAAGCGCGCGTTCCGCCGTATCGCATCCTCGCCGTCACGTTCACCAACAAGGCTGCGGGGGAGATGCGCGCCCGCCTCGTTCGGCTGCTCGGCGAAGAGCTCGCGAAGGAGCTGTGGGTAGGAACCTTCCACGCCACGTGCGCGCGCCTCCTCCGGCGAAACGGCTCGAGCGTCGGCGTGCCATCGAACTTCGTCATCTACGACGCGCAAGACCAACGCACGCTCGTCACCCGCGCCGTGAAGGAGCTCGATCTCGACGACAAGCGGTATCCGCCCCGCAAGCTCCTCGCAGCGATCCAAAAGGAGAAGCAGGAGGGCCGAGACCCCGAATCCATGAAGGGCGTCGGCGTCGGGTACATGGATGACAAAGTGCGCCAAGTCTTCGAACGGTACGAGGCGCAGCTCGCGGCTGCCGGCGCGGTCGACTTCGACGATCTCATCGGCAAGACACGCCGCCTGCTCCTCCCCGAGGACAGCAAGCTGCGATCGAAGTTCTGGCACGTCCTCGTCGACGAGTTTCAAGACACGAACTGGCTGCAATACGAGCTCGTGCGCCTCCTCGCCAGCAGCACGAGGAACCTGTGCGTCGTGGGAGACGACGATCAGAGCATCTACAAGTGGCGCGGCGCCGATCGCCGCAACATCCTCGGCTTCCACCGCGACTACCCCGACGCCAAGATCGTCAAGCTCGAGCAGAACTACCGATCGACGGCCCGCATCGTGACGGCGGCTCTAGGTGTCATCGCACCGTCGACCGATCGCGTTCCCAAGTCGCTGTGGACGGAGAATGATGCCGGCGTCGCGCTCGATGTGGTGGCCGTGAGAGACGAGCACGAGGAGGCTGCCCTCGTCGTTCAGACGCTGAAGGAGGCCCGCGAAACGGGGCAGGCGTTGCGTGAGCTCGCCGTGTTCTACCGCGTCCACGCGCAGTCGCGGGTCCTCGAAGAGCAGCTCCGCGCGGCGAAGATCCCGTATCAGATCGTCGGAGGAACGAAGTTCTTCGAGCGCGCCGAGATCAAGGACGCGCTCTCGTACCTGCGCGTGCTCGTCAACGACAGGAGTGACGTCGACCTCTTCCGCGTCATCAACACGCCGCCACGCGGAATCGGCCAGGCGACGATCGACAGGCTCACGGCGCTCGCGACGGCGAAGCACGTCTCCCTTTACGAAGCGCTCGCGAGGCCCGAGGAGTCAGCCGACCTCGGTGGCGCTCCTCTAAGGAAGCTTCGCGCCGTGCGGGAGCTCCTCGTCGGAATCAAGACAAGAGCGGCCAGCATGACCCCGAGCGATGCCCTGCTCCACGTGCTCGATACGACCGGCTACATCGTCGCGTTGCAAGAAGACACGGCCCCCGAATCGGCGTCCCGCCTCGAGAACCTGCGCGAGCTCGTCGGATCGATTCGCGACTACGAGGCCGAAGCCATGGCGGCCGGGGAAGAAGCCTCGCTGGAGGGGTTCCTCGAGCGCGTCACGCTGCGCAGTGACGTCGACGACATCGAGGCCGAGGGTGGCTCGGTGACGCTGATGACCGTTCACGCTGCCAAAGGGCTCGAGTTCGCAGGCGTGATCATCACGGGCATGGAAGAGGACATGTTCCCGTACCGCAGCATGCAAGACTCGCGACCGGACGACATCGACGAAGAGCGGCGCCTAGCCTACGTGGCGATCACGCGCGCGCGCGAGCGGCTCATGTTGATCCACGCTCGCACGCGTCAGATCTTCGGTACGTCGCGGTGGGGTCGCCCGAGCCGTTTCCTTTCGGACATCCCGGAAGACGTCGTCGTTCACCGTGCCACGCGGGGAGCGGTCGCGGAGTCGATGCGCTTCTTCGACTCGCCTGCGCGTCCGGCACCGCGAGCCGGCGCCTTCCGCGACGGCGACGTCATGCATCCGCAAGCGGCGGACGACACGCGAGAAGAAGAAGAGGTGTTCTCCCTGCGAGGCGCTCCCCCATCATCGCTCGAGAACGAGGTCGGTGGCCGCTACGTCGACCGGGAGTTCTTCTCCGACGATCCATCCGCGTGGCGTCGCGGCGCGCGTGTGAAGCACGAACGCTTCGGTGAGGGCGTCGTGCGTCGCGTCGTCGAGTCGGCCGACCCAGCCGTCGTCGCGTTCTTTCCGGCGTGGGGTGAGAAGAAGGTCCTCGTTCGATACCTTCGCCTCGCGTGAGGCTCTTGGTGGAAGCTCACTTCTTGAAGAACTTTTGAAAGAGGCCCGGCTTCGGCGGAGCTGGCTGTGACGGATACGGTGTGATTCGCCTCGGTGGGCCGCCGCGCATCTCGTAAAGACGCAGCTCCCGCTGGGCGTCGATGTTCTTGGGGTTGAGCTCGGCGACCTTCTGGAAGTCCTTGAACGCGAGCCCGTTACGGTGCTGGCGCTTGTAGAGCATCGCTCGGTAGAAGTACGCCCGCTCGCATCGCTCGTTCATCTTCAGCGCGCGATCGAGGTCGTCGATGCCGGCCTGCGTCCCCTCCGGCGTCTGGGCCGACGGCTTGAGCGCCTCGAGCCACGCGACGAGCGCGACGTAGTCGGCTTGATTCGGATCGAGCTCGAGCGCGTGTCGCGCCAAGACCTCGGCTTGCGCGAGGTCGTTCTTTCGCAGACAGATCTCGGCTTTCTGATACTCGACGGTCGCCCCGAGCACGTTGGCGATCTCTTGCTGCTGCTCGGGCGTCTCGCCGCCTTCCTTCATCAGGCGCAGGTAACGCTTGCGCTTGTCCTCGTCCGTCAGCGTTTGGTGCGCCTCGCTCATTCGCGCGAAGACGCGCGCGCATGCGTCCTTGACGTCGACGAGCGCGGGCGGCAAGCGGTCGGGATGCCACGTCTTGGCGAGCGCGATGTACGCGTTTTTCACGTCCTCGAGCGTCGCCTCGGTGGTGATGCCGAGCATCTCGAAGTAGTTCTGCTTGTCGACGCCTTCCGCGCGCGCATTGATCTCTGCCCTGCGCGCTTCGGGGCTCGCAGCCGCCTCCGGCGACGGTGAGATGCGGCGATCCAGGACGTCTGGCGAGCTCTTCTCTTCGACGACGGGTTGCGTGCGCACGCGCTCACGCCTGAGCGTCACGCGCCCGACGGTGTTGCGCGGGCTTTGAGGCATCGACGACGAGGGCTCGGCAGCCGGAATGTTTCCCGACGAGGGCTCGGCGTCTTCCCCCACCAGCTCGACCTGTTTCGTGATCGCCAGGCAGTACACGATGAGCCGTGTAATGCGTTCGTTAATCTCCGCGCTGGCGAAGAAGGCGTCGAGGCGAAGTGGCTTCATGCGAAGAAGATCGATCCACCGCCGCTCTTCGCTGGTGAAGCCGAAGCGGTCGAGCTGGGCCTGCTTCGTGATGCGCAGGCGCGCGCCCTGCATCAGTCGCTCGAGTGCGGACTTGACGTGGTCGAGTGGGGGGGCCTCACGGATGGCAGCCCATATGACGGACAGCGCGTCGATCGGCGTCGGCTCCGCCCCAAACGTCGCGAGCCCGTCCCAGTCGGCGTAAAACTCGAAAACCGACGCCGGCGGCATGCGCGCGAGCTGCGCGACCTTGCGAAGGACCTGGATGCGAAGACCCTGGTCGAGCTGCGACCGGTCGATGGCGTTCTTGTCGAGCAGCACGGACCCGTGGAGCTTCCGCTGCGCCGTCGCGCTCATCGCCCGAAGCGATTCGTCGAGGGTGCCGGCGTCGATGATGCCGAGCTCGAGCAGGACCTGCCCGAGATAGATCGGCGGCGTGCTGAGCTGTGCTTTGGCCGGCTGACCGGCACGCACCAGCACCGATGCGGTGGCACCATCGGGCGCGCGGAAATCGAACGTGCCCGTGAGCTGCCGGTCGTGCGCATACACGAGCAGATGCGGAAGCGGCGTACGGGCGAGCTGCCCAGATGACGCGGGAGCGGGGCGAACTTCGGCAGACATCTAACCCTGGCGCAGAATTTCGAGCATACACCTCCTCTCGACTTTGGGGCATGCTGGCCTTTCTGAGCACCGCCGCGCCGAGCAAGCTTGCTCAATTCGACATCGTCCGCCGCCTCGGAGCGGGTGGTATGGCCGAGGTGTTCCTCGCGAAGAAGCCGGGCGCCGAAGGGACGTACAAGCTCCTCGTCCTCAAACGCATTCTTCCGCAGCAGACCTCACGAAGGCTGCGGTCGATGTTCGTGGAGGAGGCGCAGCTGGCGACCCGCCTCAACCACCCCAACGTCGTTCAAGTGTTCGATTTTTTCGACGGAGGCGACGAGGGTCAGCTCCTGTCGATGGAGTACGTCGAAGGCCCGGATCTCGGCATGCTCGTCTCCAGCGCCAAAGCGAAGAGCACGCGGATTCCGCCATCGCTCGCTGCATGGATCATCAGCGAAGCCGCAAAGGGCCTCCACTACGCCCACGAGAAGAAGGACGATGCGGGAGCGCCGCTCGAGATCGTCCATCGCGACGTTTCCCCCCAAAATATTCTGCTCTCCTACGAAGGCTCGGTGAAGATCGCCGACTTTGGCATCGCGACAGCGAAGCTCTTCACGGACGAGGCAGGCGTCATCAAAGGCAAGTTCGGGTACATGTCGCCCGAGCAAGCCCGCGGCGAGAAGGTCGACCGTCGCAGCGACATCTATGCGCTCGGCGTGATCCTCTGGGAGATCGTCACGGGACGTCCGCTCCACGGCGGGCTCGGCGGTGAAGCGTTGCTCGACATCGTGCGGTCTGGATTCGTCGAGCCACCGAGCACCTACGCGCGAGACATTCCGCCCGAGCTCGAGGCGATCGTGATGAAGGCTTTAGAGACACGCCGCGAGGAGCGTTACGCAACAGCGCGCGAGCTTGGTAGCGCCATCGCGCACGTGTTGATGGCGCGACAGGAGCTCATCGACGCGACGGCTCTCGAGAACGTGATCGCGCAACTGGTCGTGCGAGACGCACGGACCGCTCCCGAGCGCGAGGAAGAACCGGCGGTGCCAGCACCCAAACCCGCGGGCGTGGCGGACGCTTCACTCACGGGCCCCGAGCCGAGCGATCTCGCGAGCGACGCGATGGTGCCGAGGCGACCGCAGGGGCCGGCACGTGAGGTGCGCCATGTCGCGGTCGTCACGCTTCATCTGCACGGCATCACGCGACTGCGAGAACAAGACGCGCAGCTCGCGACGCGCACCCTCGATCGCTTGCGTACGATGCTCGGGGACATCGCGTACAAGCGAAACGTCCGTGTCTGGGTTTGGGCAGGTGACGACGAGGCGCAGGCCACCGCCGGTCTCACCGCCAATGCCACGCGTGCCGCTGCAGATGCAGCCTGGCTCGCGCTCGACACACACGAGGCCATCGCCGGCCTGAACGAAGATCTACCTGTGCCCATTGGTGCATCGATCGGGATCGTACGCGGCATCGCCTCGGGCACGCGTGACACGCAAGGCAATCTCATTCGATACAAGCTCCACGACCCAGCGCCGTATCTGGCGGATGCGCTCGGCGATGCGACGCCTCTCTATCGCACCTGGGTGGCGGGGGGTGTCTATCGCATCGTTCGGCGCGATTTTCGTTGGGGCGACGCGCCGGCGCTCGGGTTACCAAACCCGGACAAGCTTCCGGACGTGCCACCGAACATGCGGATCTACGCGCTCGAGCGCAGCCTGTCGCGCGAGGAGCGCATGGCAGCAAGCACGGCGGGGGGAACCGAGCTCGTCGGCCGTGACGCTGAGAAGGCCGACTTGCAGGCCGCGTATCACCAAGCGGTGAGCGCTGCAGGTGGCGGCGGTCAGGTCGTGCACCGCGCGATCGTCGGAGAGCTCGGCATCGGCAAGACGGCGCTCGTCTCGGCATTCGCAGCGGACCTGCCGCCCAACGCGCGCATCGTGCGCGCCGAATGCTCGCCGGTGCGCATGGAGGTGCCGCTCAGCGTCGTTGCCGATCTCGTTCGCGATGCGATTGGAGTCACGGGTGACGAGCCCTTCGACGAAGTCGCCGATCTCGTCGCACGGGCAGGTGGAGGTGCGGCGCATGGGGACGCGTCGAGCCCAGTCGTCGCCCGCCTCGCAGAGCTCGCCACGAACCGGCAGATCGGCGACATGGACGAGGACGCTCAATTTCGAAAGCGCAGCATCGCTTCAGGCTTGCGCAACCTGCTTGGCGCCATTGGGTTGACGCAGCCGGTCGTCGTCGTCGTCGAGAGCCTCCAGTGGGCCGACAAGCAAAGCCTCGAGGCGCTGGGCGAGCTGATGCGCCAGCCGGACCCCCTCCCGATCCTGTTCGTGCTCGTGACGCGCCCCGACGAGCGAATCTCGAGCCTCCTCGAAGGCGTGGTTCGCATCGAGCTTGCAGGGCTCTCATCGGACGAACAAGTACGTCTCGTCGAAGCGCGACTCGGCGCGCGCGATGGAGTGCGCGCGGTGCTCGCGGATGTGATGCCGCGTGTGGGCGGCAACCCGTTCTTCTTGCTCGAGATGGTCGACGCACTGCTCGAGCGGGGCTCGCTCGAGCTCCGCGAGGTCTCATCGGACGACGGGGAGACGAGGCCGGTGCTCGCATACGCAAAGGGCGGCGGGCGTGAGGGTGTGCAGCTGCCCTCGACGCTCGAGCAACTCTTGAGCGATCGTTTGCGCGAGCTTCCAACCGAAGAACACGTCGTCGTTGATTGGCTCTCGATCGCGGGAGGCCCGCTCGCGATGAGCGACCTCGAGAAGCTCGCGCCAAAGATCCACGAAGATGCCGTCGTTCGTCTGTGTGCGCGCGGATTGTGCGACAGGAAGGGCGACAACGTCGATTTTCGTCATCCGCTGACGCGCGACGTCGCTTACTCGACGATGGCGACCGAGGATCGGATTCAGATGCACCGTGCGCTCGGCGAGCACTTGAAGACCACGTCGCTGGCACGTGGGCTCTCCGCGGCCATCGTTGCGCGACACCTCGCTCGTGGAGAGGCTGGCGAGGCTGCCGCAGAGCTCTACGCGGAGGCTGGTCACGCCGCGCGCGCCGGGAACCAGACCCAGCTTGCGATGCGGTACCTGCGTCGCGCAACCCTCCACCTCGGTCATAACGATCCGCGGCAGCTCGCCCTTCTCGCCGAGCTCGAGACGCTCTATCGCATGCTCGGGCGCCGGCGCGAACGCGTCGAGCATCTCGGTGCGCTCAGGCGGATCGCGCGCAAGATCGGTACGCCGCGCGCGACATGCACCGCTCTCCTCCGCACGGCTCGATACTATTTCGACGAAGGGCGTCTCTCGGCGGGTCTACCCGTCGCAAAGCTCGGTGCCGAGATTGCGCACGGAGCATCGATCACCCAGCTCGAAGTGGAAGCGGAGGCCCTCGTTAGCGAGTTCCTGCGCGAGCTCGGTGACGTGCAAGGCGCTCTTGCGGCGTGCGACCGAGCGCTCGCGACCTGCAATCCAGCGCTGAACCCCAATCTTTCCCCGCGCATTCGGGCTGACGTGCTTCGCTCGCAGGGCGTCCTTTTGCGGCGCGTGGGTCGCGTGCGCGAAGCCATGGAAGCGCACGTGCAGGCCATCGCCGTGTTCCGAAAGGCAGGCGCGAGACGGCAGGAGGCGCGGGCGAAGAACTCGCTCGCGTTCGCCATGTTCGTGCAGGGGCGCTTCGAAGATGCGATCGCGCTCGCCGTGGAATCGATTCAGATCGACTTGTCGATTGGTGGTCGCTTTCAGATCGCCAACACGCTGACCAACATCGGTCACACGTATCAGAAAGTCGGCGACTTGCCGCGCGCGCAGGCGTACCTCAAGCGCGCGCGAGAGACGCACGAGCGCTATGGGGATCAGGACAATCGCGCCGACACGCTGATCGTGAGCGCGGAAACGATGATCGAGGCCGGGCACATCGAAGAGGCCGAGGTGTTCCTGCGCGATGCCGCCGCGCTCATCGAAGTGACGGACAATGCGTACGCAGGCACGCACCACGGCGTCATCAACGCCGTCCTCGCGCGCGAGAAGCGCGAGGCGACGAAGGCCATCAGCTACGCGCTCGAGGCACGGCGCGCGGCGGAGGACCAGACGCTGGTGAGCTTTCATTTCTATGGGATGGCAGTCGAGGCGGCGGCTCGCATCGATGCGGGTGAGATGCACGCGGGGACGCTCCTCGCGACGACCGCGTTCGGTGCGGTGGAGGCCATTCAAGGTTGCGAATACGGCATCGAGATCCGCGTGCTCTGCGCGGACGCCCTTAAACGCGCGGGCTCACCCCAGGCTCCACTCGCATACCAGCGGGCCGTGGATCACGCCCACATGCTCATGAAGGGTATTCGTGACCCGCGGCTTCGGCGGCTCTTCGTGAAGCGCCCCATCGTCGCCTCGCTCTTCGACACAACACCGGCTCCTGCCATCGAGGACGAGCAAGCAGGCCGCGGATGACAGAGTCCGTGCCGCGCATCGCCGCGGCCGAGAGACGACGCGTTGCGATCATCCTATCGGGTGGGGGGGCGCGAGGCGCGTACGAGGTCGGTGTGCTGTCCTACTTGTTCGAGGACATCACTCGCATGCTCGGCGCACCGCCGCGCATCGACATCGTTTGCGGTACGAGCGTTGGGGCCATCAACGGATGTTTCTTGACGGCGCACATGAGCGATCCGGTGCTCGGGCTGCGGAGGCTCGTGCAGCTGTGGACGGAGCTCGAGCTCACGCGCGTCCTCGGATTCGGGGTCAAGCAGGTCGTCGGGTTGCCGCGACTCGCGTTCGGTGGATTGGGGGACGGAAGCGGCCTCTTCGATGTGCGTCCGATGGCCGAGCTCATTTCCAAGGAGATCAGTTGGCGTGCGGTGACGCGCACGTTGCGACGCAAGCTCCTTCGTGCACTCAGCGTGTCGACGACGGAGGTTTCGACGGGACGCACGGTCGTCTTCGTACAGACGGCCCCCGACGTTGCGATGCCGGCGCATCCGCCCCCGCGCACCCTCTTCCGCGCGGACCGTATCGGGCCTCACCATGCGCTCGCGAGCGCGGCGATTCCGCTCCTCTTCCCGCCCGTTCGCATCGACGACGAGATGTACTTGGATGGGGGCCTCAGGCAGAACACGCCGATCGCACCCGCGCTTCGTCTCGGAGCGACTCACATCTTCGCGATTGGCGGCTCGCGGGAGGTGCGCGGGATGCAATCGCACGAGGACGGCGCCCCGAAGCTCCGTGCCCCTGGCGCAGCCTTCTTGCTTGGAAAGATATTGAATGCGTTCTTGCTCGATCACATCGACATCGACATTCAGCTCCTTCATCGCTTGAACGACGTGATCCAGGACGGCACGCGGGCGTACGGGGAAGGTTTTCTCGATTCCATCAACGGGCACGCACAACGGCGAGGCGCACACACCTACGAGTACGTCCATTGTCTGGCGATTCGACCAAGCGAGGACATCGGGCGGATGGCGAGCATGCACGTGCGCAAGGGGCGCTTCAAAGGCGAGCCCTTCGTCACCAAGCGACTGCTGTCGCTCCTCGATCTAGGCGTGGGCACGGAGGCGGATTTGTCGTCGTACCTGATGTTCGACGGGCAGTTCTGTCGGCAGCTGATCGAGCTCGGGCGCGCCGATGCGCAAGCACGCAAACACGAGCTCGTTGCGTTCTTCGAGGGCGGGCATGAATAGTCGGTGGATGCTCGCGCTCGCTGTCGTCGCGTGTGGGAAAAAGGATCCGACACCGGAGCCGGGCGTCGTCGAGGTGGGCTCGACATCGAGTGCGGCGGTGAGCGCGGACGCGCGCGCACCAAACGTCGTACGCTTCGACGCGGCAGAGATCCGCGTCCCTGTCGGCAAGTCGAAGCTTCACGTGGCGTGGTCGATTCCCGAAGGCACTGCCATCAACGATGACGCACCCTTTGGCGTGCGTTGGGGATCGAGCGATGGGCTCGTCGTGCCACCTGCGGACATTCGCGGGACCGGGAAGGAAGCGCAAGGCGGCTTCGACGTCGCCATCGAGATCATTTCCGGTGCGGATGGCGCGCAGCTCACGGGTGACGTCGACGTCGTCGTGTGTGACACGGCAACCCACGCCGTGTGCGTGCCGCTGAAGAGGCGGTTGGAGCTCACCTTCGCGGTTGGAAAAGGCAGTGCGCAAGGCCGTGTAACGCTCCCACTGCCCAAGGCCAAGCCGTAGCTCGTTGATCTCGGGCGCTCGCGAGGCTATCCCTCCGTGACGCTCATGACCGACGCATACGCTCCCGCCATCGATCCCGTCGCCGACGCGCTCTCGCGCCTCGTGTCGATTACATGCGAGGAAGCGATCTTCGGGTTGTCAGCCGCACTCGGGAATGCCCACGATGCGCTCGAGGACCTCGTCAAGCGCCGCAAAGACGCCCACCAGCTGGCGCTGAGCGGGCAGCGAACACCCCGCATGCTCGACGCGTTCGATGCCTGGGTCGTCGAGATGGCGTGGGCGATGGCGCCCATTTGTCCTCCATCGTGGATGCCGATGGCGGAGGTGCTTGCAGAGAAGGTCACCCTCGAGGTCGGCGCACGTGGATTGCGATCGCTCTTCTCGTCGAAGCCGAGCGACAAGGACGTCATCCGCGTCAAGCGCCTCGGGTCGCTCGCCGTGCGCGTGCTGCGCGCCGTGCTGTCAGCCGATGGCCCGATTGACGGTGAAGAGGCGCGCACGCTCGCGGCGTTCATCACGTCGCTCGGCCTGCCAGATGCCGACGCCGCACCGCTCTACACGGAGGCACCGCTCTCGATCGATCGGCTCGATGTCTATGGCGAGATCGACGCAGCCGTCGCACGAGCGATGCTGCGAGGTGCGTGGCTCGCTGCGGCGATGGACACGATCGATCCGCGCGAAGAACAAGTCGTCCGCGCGCTCGCGACGAAGCTCAACATCCCGGTGGTCGACGTGGAATACATGCGCAACGAGGCCATCGCCCGCATCGACGCGAGGCGGATGGCAGGTCTGGCGACCGTGGATGCGGTGCGGTACGTCCTTTCCGATCGCGTACCAGGATTAGGTGCACAGGTTGCCGCCGTGGCGGGCACCCTGATGCTCCCGCGGAGGTTTCGCGAGGAAGCCCTCGCTCAAGTGAATCACGGCGCACCGGTCGTGCTCGCACAGCGTTACAAGGGAATCAGCGGCGCCGAAAAGGCAAGCGTGCTTGGCATCGCGTACGCGGCTGCTCTACTCGAAGACCCGAGCATTTCCCGTCAAGCGCTGATCAAGGCACGGCTCGACCGTGTGGCTCAGGACTTGCGCGGTGACGGGCTTGGAGCTGTCGGCATCGACCCCCAAGATGCCCGGCGCGCGGTCGATGACATGATAGCGATGGCGCTCGCCGAACCCGCCGCGCTCGCAAAGTCATGATCGAGGGTCGGCTCGGTTTCATCGGCGCGGGCAACATGGCCGGCGCGCTCATCAAAGGGCTCTTGGCGGCCGGGGGCACCGACGGGGCCATACGCGCCGACCGCATCATCGCCAGTGACGTTGCTCCCGAACGTCTCGCTCACCTCGCGAGCACACACGGGATCAAGACGACGAGTGACAATCACGCACTGGTCCGCGAATGCGACGTCATCGTCCTCGCCGTCAAGCCGCAAGCCATCGACAAGGTGCTTGGTCAAGTCGCGCGCGACGTTCAAGCGCGTCACCTGATCGTTTCCGTCGTAGCAGGCGTTCCAGGTGCGGCGATCGAGGGAAAGCTTCCCCCGGGGACACGCCTCGTGCGGGCGATGCCAAACACGCCCGCGATCGTGCTGGCAGGAGCGACGGCCATTGCTGCCGGCACGCACGCGACCGAGGACGACATCAAAGTGGCTCGGACCATGTTCGAAGCGGTTGGCCGCGTGGTGGTGCTCGACGAATCGCTGCTCGACGCGGTGACGGGCTTGTCGGGTAGTGGCCCTGCGTACGTGATGCTCATGATCGAGGCGCTCGCGGATGGCGGCGTCAAAGTCGGCTTGCACCGCGATACGGCACTGCTCCTCGCGGCCCAGACCGTCTTTGGCTCCGCCAAGTTGCTCCTCGAGACCGGGGAGCACCCCGGCCGGTTGAAAGATCAGGTGACGAGCCCCGGCGGTACGGCAATCGCAGGGCTTCACACGCTCGAAGCAGGCGGCTTGCGACGCACGCTCATCGATGCGGTCGAGGTCGCAACCAAACGCGCTTCAGAGCTTGGTGAGCAGATGACGAAGAAGCTCGCCTAGCTTCTCCGGGACGCCAGCCCAAAGGGCGCGGCGGATCCTCAATTTGTCGTGCAGCGGCCTTCGTCGACTTGTTCGCAGACGGTGTACTGACTCTGGTCTTGCAGGAGCGCGGCTGCTTGGGTGCAGCTGGTCGTGATGCCGATGGGGCAGATCTGGCCGTAGCATGCGCACTCGAGATCCATCACGTCGACGTCATTGGGGTCGTCGATGCGGAAGCCGCAACCTGGAAACTGATCTTCGTCGACGAGAAGACCAGGACACGTCGAGATGCCGTCGCACAAAGTAACGCCGGTGTCGGGATCGACGCCGCACGTGATGCCCGTCACCGCAGCCTCGACGGCGGTGCCGTCATCTGCGCTCGTCGACGCGTCATCGCCACCAGTCGACGCTGTGTCGTCGGTGGTTGGGACGATGTTGAAGCCCATGCAAGCGGATGTGGCGAACAGGGCAACCATCGCGATGTGGCGCATGCTCCGACCGATGCCTCGTTTCGAAGCGCCGGGCCAAGTTTTGTGCGACGTTCAATCCATGATCGACGTCACGCTTCCGCAGCTCGGTGAGAGCGTTACCGAGGGGACCATCAGCAAGTGGCTCGTGAAGGAGGGCGATGTCGTCGCGCAGGGGCAGGCGATACTCTCCGTCTCCACCGACAAGGCGGACGCCGAAGTGCCGGCGCCCAGCGCGGGACGCATTGCGAGGCTTTTGGCGAAAGAGGGCGACGTCGTTGCGGTGAACACGATTGTGGCGCAGATCGAAGAGGGAGTCAGGCAGGCGCCGGCGGTAGTCACCAAAGGCTCGCCGCTTGCGTCGCCATCGGTTCGCAAAGAAGCGCTCGAACGAGGCTTGGATCTTGGCGCTGTGCAGGGCACTGGTGAGCACGGCCGAATCACAAAAGGCGACGTAGAGCGCGGCACGCCGCCAAAACCTTCGGAAGCACCTCCACAGCCAGTGGCCAGTGCGCCGCCTGCAGCGCCGAGGGTCAATGTCGCTGCTGGATTCGTGCCGCCCATACCGGGCGTTGGATTTGGTGCGTTCAAGGTTCCCGCGTACAGGCCGCACGAAGGTGACCAAGTCGTGCCATTCACGCGCAGGCGCCGCATTACGGCCGACCACATGACGTATTCGAAGGTCGTCTCCCCCCACGTCGTCACGGTGGCGGAGGTCGACTTACACCGGGCGTCGAAGCTCCGTGACGCGCACAAGGACCAGTACAAGAAGGAGGGCCACGCCCTCACGATGCTGGCGTTCGTGGTCGGGGCGTGCTCGCGCGCGTTACGGGAGACGGCGCAGCTCAATGCGCGCGTTCTCGACGACGCGCTCGTTCTCTTCCGCGACATCCACATCGGTGTCGCCGTGGACTCGCCCGAGGGGCTCGTCGTGCCAGTCATTCGCCACGCAGACGAGCTTGGGATCCGCGGGATCGTCCGGACGATCGACGAGCTCGCCGCACGCGCCAAGACCGGCAAGATCACGATAGACGATCTCAGCGGCGCAACGTTCAGCGTGTCGAACCCTGGCCTCAAAGGCAACCTCTTCGGTGGCGCGATCATCAACCAGCCGAACGTCGGCATCTTGCGCATGGGCGAAATTCAAAAGCGGGTGGTCGTCGTCGAGGGCGACAGCGGTGAGGATCAGATGGCGATCCATCCCGTGATGTTCATGGCGCTGAGCTATGACCATCGCGTCGTCGATGGTGTGGTTGCGAACGCATTCTTGTGGCGTGTCACCGAGCTGCTCGAGAAATCCGACTTCGAAGTATAGGGAGCTCACCTGCGTTTCCGCGCCACGATGCAAAGCTCCGAGCCCTGCTCGGTTACTGAGACATCGAGGCACCCTTCGAAGGCAGCGCGCCACGCGGCCACGCTGACCGAGTCGATGTCGATGCGAGAGTGGGTGACGGCATCCTCGAACGTCCCGTGCTCCGCCGCCCACGCTGGCGCTGGCACCTCGGCGTAGAACACCCCTCCTGGCCGCAACACGCGGTCGACCTCGTGCGCGAGATCGACCCGTGCTCCCACACGAGGCGAGTGCGCCAGGGAGCCGTAGAGCGCGATGACCGCGTCGAACGACGCATCATCCAACGGCAGTACGCTCCAAAAGTCGGTGCACACACAACGGATCTGGCGTGCCCGCGCGCTGCACAGCGCGATCATCGAGGGTGAGATATCGACTCCGACGACGCGATGCCCGGCGTCGAGTAGATGGTGCAGCTCTGGGCCTGGACCCACGCCTAGGTCGAGAACGTCACGCGGAGGCCCGAGCAGATCGAGCACGCGTGTCATGTGCTCACGCAGCTCCTCGGTTGGACGCGCGTACACGCGTTCGTAGCGCGATGCGATGGCGTCGAAGAAACGGCGCGTCGCGTCGCTGTCGGTCATCGGAGGTTGGCCGCGAGATGGCAGAACGCGAGGTACGTCGCCTCGTGGATGCCAGCCAGCCTCACCGCAGAGTCGATGATGTGTTGCTGGTCTGCCGGCTTCCATCCTGATGCCCTACGAGTGGCGCCGCGGACATGGGCGCGGCCAATGAGCGCCCCGAGGAGCCGCGCGAGTGCATCGAGCTCGCCTTTCGGAAAGTTGCTCAGGTCGAGCTTGTCCTCTTGGGGCGTGAGGCGCCGTACGAGCATGGGCAGTCCACGAAGTGTGGTCCGGCCGAGCCCACGAGGCACGTTGCCGAGGCACACACGGATGCCCGCTTCGACGCGCTGTGCCCCGTGCACCTTCGAGCGTGGCAAGAGGCGCACGGACGAGGGATCTCTATCCTCTTCCTTCATGTCGAAGACCCAGTAGTCCCGGTTGTCACGACCCTTTCCTCGCACGAGCAGCGCGATACGCAGGCAACCCAAGCTTCCCGTGCCTGCGACACGAAAAGCCATGTCGCGGACTTCGTACAGAGCGTGGTGCTTCCTCGGGATGTGGCCCGTCACGTAAGCTCGAAAGGCGACCTCCGCGTCTCGCGCGAGCGACGGCGAGAGCGCGGCGTACCGCGGTCCACGAACGAAGCGACGCGACTTCTTGTAAGGCTCGGTTCGCCCGTCGAGGAGCGTCCGGCGGTCGCGGTCGCTCGCGCGCGCTAGAAGAGTACGCACCGTCCGTGGTGCAGGCGGAATGTCAGCCGCCCGTGATCGCGGCTGGATCTCGCGCGCGTATGATTGGAGCAAAGCGCGAGCAAGGGCCAGCGTCTCGGGACCATTCGCACCGAGCTCGCGCCCACCAAGGATCAGGCTCGTTGTCAGGCGGAGGAGATCAAATCGCCACGGACCGACTCCACAATCATCGAAATCATTGGCGTCGAAGACGGCGGCGGGCTCGGCGTTCTTGTGCCGCCGTCCCTTCCCAGGATCTGGCCGAAACGCTCCGAAGTTCTCGAGGTGAAGGTCCCCCACGATGACGCCTTCGCCTGGTGGGCCTTCGGCAAGCACAGGAACGCGCTCGAGCAGCTCGTAGAACAGCGGGGCGGCGCCACGCAGAAACGCAAGTGGAGACGGTGACATGCGCTCGATCTTGTGGCGGAACAGCGAATCGCCGTGCATCCACGCTCGCACCCGTGCAGTGCGAACGCGGTCACGCGCCAGCTGCCTTCGTGCAAGCTCGTGGGGGTCGAGAACGATCGTGCTCATGGTGCCGGAGAGTACATTATCTGACCTGATGCTTCGCCTTCCGATTCAGCAAAGACTCGAGCGCGGCGTATCGCGCTCACGTTCGCTGTGGCTGATGTCGCGCGCGTGGGGCGGGCTAGCACGAGTCGAGAGGTCGCTCAGCTCGCGTGTGCCGGTGCTGTGTGTGGGCGGTTCGACACTTGGTGGGTCCGGCCGTACGCCGCTGTCGATCGCCTGCGCCCGCTCTCTCGCACGTACGTGCCGAGTGGTGGTCGTCGGTCACGGATACGGCGCGCGCCCGCCCGCCGAGCCCTGCTTCGTGGACCCGACTGACGACGTGCAAAGAGTGGGAGACGAGGCGCTCGAATGTGCCGTTGCGCTCGCGCCACATGCGGTTCGCGTGGTGGTCGCTCGCGATCGTCAGCGCGCTCTCGATGCCGCTGCACCCCACGCGGACGTGATCATTCTCGACGGCCCGTTGCAGCTGACACCTCACCGTGCGCGGCTGTCGTTGCTAGCCGTTCACGCAACGATGCCGTGGGGAAGCGCCGCATGCCCTCCACTCGGTGACCTGCGCGCTCCAAGAGCCGCGCTCGAGCGAGTCAGCGATCGCGTGGTCACCGTAGGTCCGCACGGTGACGTGACCTGGCGATCGTACGGTGTACGCCTCGACGCAAAGCTCGTGTCCTGGGCCGCCATTCGCGGCCGGTTCCCGCGGATGGGTCTTGCGACCGGAATTGCACGGCCAGAACGCGTCGAAGCGCTGCTTCAGGAGCACGGCGTCGTCCCTCAGCGAAACGTGCGTGTGGCCAATCACGCCCCCCTCGAGGTCGAAAATGATGCCTCGGTCGATCTCTGGCTCATCACGGGAAAAGACGCACACCGCACAAAACCATCGACTCACGCCCCTGTCGCGATCATCGACTACCACCTCGACCTACCTCCGTTCCTCGAGGAGTTGCTGACCTCGCGCTTCTCAGTTCGTTTCTGATACCGTTCGAGGTAGTAACGAATGCCCGAGCAACGCACCATCGCGTGCTCGACCGCCTCGCGGAAGGCCACGACCTTTGGCGGTCGCAGCGAGGCTTCCCGATGACTGACTCCGACGAGAAGACTCGCGTAACAACGATTGTGCAGAAGCCCGATGGGAGTGATCAGCCCAAGGGAAGCGACTGCCTCGTCGTCATCTATACGAAAGAGCCAACGCTGCTCGGCAAGCGCTTCGTGCTCGACTCGAGCCGCGTGAGCGTCGGGCGCGGAAGCGAGAACCACGTCGTCCTCGAGGGCGACTCGGTATCGCGTAAGCATTGCCATTTCGAGCAGCGCAACGGGATCTGGTGGGCGGTGGACGACAACTCCACCAACGGCACCTACGTCAACGACGACCAGATCGTACGCGAGCAGCCACTCTCGAACGGTGACCGCATCAAGGTCGGCCCGACCATTTTCAAGTACCTATCCGGTTTCGACGTGGAGGCGCAGTACCACGAAGAAATCTATCGGATGACCATCATCGACGGGCTCACGCAAGCCCACGTCAAGCGCTTCCTGCTCGAGGCGCTCGAGAAGGAAATCATCCGCGCGCGACGCCACGTCCGTGACCTCAGCTTCTTGATGTTCGACATCGATCACTTCAAGAAGATCAACGACTATCACGGGCACCTCGCCGGAGACTTCGTGTTGAAGGAGCTCGCGCGCATCGTGCAGGGGCGCATCCGGCGAGACGAGGTATTCGCGCGGTACGGAGGCGAGGAGTTCGCCATCGTGCTTCCCGAAACGAACCTCGAGGGCGCGCGAGCTCTGGCGGACGGGCTACGCGACAAGGTCGAGTCATCACGCTTCGTCTTCCAAAACGAAAGCATCAAGGTCACGGTTTCGGTGGGCGTGGCGATGCTGGTGGACACGGACCGCACGAGCACCGACCTCATCAAACGCGCGGACGAAAAGCTCTACGAAGCCAAGCGCGGCGGCCGCAACAAAGTGTGCGCGTAGCGCAGCGACGTGACTCAAGAGCTGCCGCAAGTCGAAGTGCCGCCGCCTGGGCCGAGGTCACGGGAGCTTTCCGCAAGGCTCGAGCGTGTCGAGTCACCAGCCATCGAAGCGCGGCGTGAGGCGCGCGACCAGCAGGCCATCGTCTACGAACGGGCCAGCGGCGTGAACGTGTTCGACGTAGACGGCAATCGATACGTCGACATGTCGGCGGGTTTTGGTGCCTTGCCATTGGGATACGGAGACGAGGCGCTGGAGAACGCGCTCGATGCCCAGCGCGCAAAGCTGTGGCTCGCGCTCGGCGATGTTTACGCGGCCGATGTGAAGGTCGCATTGCTCGAGAAGCTGCAGTCGCTCTACCCAGAGAAGGACGCTCGCGTTCTCCTCGGCTCGAGCGGAGCGGATGCCATCACGGCGGCGCTGAAGACTGCCGTCCTCGCGACGGGTCGGGCTGGCGTGCTCGCATTCACGGGCGGCTACCACGGGCTGAGCTACGCGCCCCTCGCCGCGTGCGGGTTGCGGCCACAGTTCCGCGAGCCGTTCGCCGCGCAGCTCGGCCGACACGTGACCTTTGCTCCCTATCCGGCAGTCGAGGCGCAAGAAAACGAATGCATGATCAACATGCAGAATGCGCTCGTGTCGGGGCAGATCGGCGCTGTCTTGATCGAGCCCATCTTGGGGCGCGGCGGCTGCGTCGTCCCACCGCCTCTCTTTCTCAGGCGCGTTCGTGACCTGTGCGATCGCGCCGGCGCCCTCCTCGTCGTCGACGAAATCTGGACAGGGCTGGGGCGAAGCGGGTCGATGCTCATGTCGGTGAGCCAGGGCGTGCTCGCCGACGTGATCTGCATCGGCAAAGCGTTGGGCGGAGGTCTGCCGATCTCTGCGTGCATCGGATCGGCAAAGGTCATGGCTCCATGGGGCGAACGTGGTGGCGCGACGCTGCACACGGCGACGCATTTCGGAAACCCGCTCGCATGCGCTACAGCCTTGGCAACGCTCGATCGCATCGAAACGGATGGACTCGCGAGTCGCGCACACAAGCTCGGCGACGACTTCCTCGAGCTTCTACGAGAGCGCTTCGAGAAGGTCGAGCACGTGGCCGTTCGCGGACGCGGCTTGATGATCGGCGTCGAGCTCGCGAGCGCAGAGCGCGCGCACCATGTGATGCGAATGCTGCTCGAACGTGGGTGGATCGTATTGACGGGGGGCGCTTCTGGCAACGTGATCACGCTCACGCCGCCGCTCACCGTCGAATGGAGAATTCTCAAAGCGTTCGCGAGCGCACTCGAAGAATCTCTTCACTGACGGGGATGACACCAGGCTCGCGCTCGACGTCAGCGAGCAAGCCGGCGTAGTGGCCATGGGGATCGATGAGCGCAGTGCGCATGCCCGCGTTTCGCGCCCCGACGATGTCGGTGGCGAAAGTGTCGCCGAGGTGGAGCGAGCGCGACGGAATGGTCGCCGTCCGCTCGCAAGCGATCTCGAAAATGCGCGCGTCGGGTTTCTCGACGCCGACCTTTGCGCTGTCGACGACGGTGTCGAAGCAGTCGAGGATGCCGAGCCGATCGAAAAGCGATTCGAGCATCCCTTCGGAGTTGCTCACGATGGCGACCTTCACGCCGGCCTCGCGCACCTTGGTCATCGCCTCGTGGAACCCTTCGGGCACCACCGAATAGAGATTCCACTCGACGTGGCTCGCCCAGAGGCGGTCGAGCAGCGTGGCTAGAGCTTCCTTGCCGACACCGGCATGCGTGAACATCGTGGCCATCATCTGACCCCACCCACGCGCGCCTGGAGCCTCGACGTGCGACCACGGGATGTCCACGAGCTCGCTCGAGTTACCGGACAGCGCTCGCTTCGCGAAGCCTTCGGACGCGACGAGGCTTTTGGAGTGGATGTCATGCCCCGCCGCACGCGCGATGGTTTCGAGGCGTGCGTGGTCCAGGAAGATGACCGTGTTGCCTGCGTCGAGGGACAGCAGGTCGATGTCGTCGAATCTCACGTGATTCTAGAGAAGACGTTCGACAGGGACGTATTCGGCCTTGTGCGCCTGAGCGACACCCTCGCAGGTGACATGGCCTGTGTAGGTGTTGATGCCGAGCGAAAGGGCACGGTCGGCTCTGGCGGCTTTGACCAGCCCAGCGTCGGCGATCTTGACCGCGTACCCAATCGTCGTGTTGGTCAGCGCCCAAGTGCTCGTCTGCGGAACCGCGCCGGGCATGTTCGGCACGCAATAGTGGATGACGCCGTCGACTTCGTACGTCGGCTTGTCGTGTGACGTCGGACGACACGTCTCGATGCAGCCTCCCTGATCAACGGCCACGTCGACGACAACCGAGCCATTCTCCATCTTCGAAATCATCTCGCGCGTCACGAGCCTCGGGGCGGATGCACCCGTCACGAGCACGGCTCCGACCACGAGATCGGCACGGGCTGTTGCCTGCTCGATGTTCGTCGGATTCGAATAGAGCGTCTCGACCGCACCACCGAACACATCCTCGAGGTAGGCCATCGTCTCGGCCCGCACGTCGAGCACCGTGACCTGAGCACCCATGCCGATGGCAATGGTCGCGGCGTTGCGACCGACCACGCCTCCACCGAGGATGACGACGCGGCCGCGACGGGTGCCGGGCACGCCACCGAGAAGCACACCCTTTCCGCCACGCTCCTTCTCGAGGAAAGCCGCGCCCACTTGAACGGCCATGCGGCCAGCCACCTCGCTCATCGGGCGCAAGAGGGGCAACGTCCCGTCCGGATTCTCGATGGTCTCGTATGCGACCCCAGCGACCTTCTTTTGCAGGAGCTGCTTCGTGAGCTCGGGCTCGGGTGCGAGGTGCAGATACGTGTAGAGGATGAGGTTCTCGCGAAAGAAACCGTATTCGGCAGGCAGCGGCTCCTTCACTTTGACGACCATCTCTGCGGTCCACGCGTCGGCCGCAGTCGGCACGATTGTCGCGCCTGCCGAGGCGTACGCGGCATCAGAGAGCCCGCTCCCATCGCCAGCGGTCTTCTCGACGAGGACCTTATGCCCTCGGCCAACCAAGCTGCGGACACCGGCGGGTGTCATTCCCACACGGTTTTCTCTCGTCTTGATCTCTTTCGGAACGCCAACGATCACTGAGTCACCTCGACAGCGCCGAACATGATGCCGGGATGCGCTTGGCATTCGAAGCCGTACGTGCCCGCGTTCGGGAATGTCACGCTGACCGTCGTGCCCGAGCTCGTCGTCGTGATGGGTGACGGTGTGGTGCCGCCCGACGCTTGGAGGGGATGAGCGGTAAAGTCGGCGTTCCATGTCACCGATTGGCCCTTGGCAATCTGAACGCAGTTCGGCGTGTACTGCGCGGGGTTGTCGCCGCTGGGGCCCGTCACCGTCGTGCCCGCAGTGAACGTCGTGCAACCATTGACCACGCCCACGTTGCCATCACCGCCGCTGTCCATCGTGGCCGAGTCCATCGCGCTCGCGTCGGGACCGGCGTCAGCGCTGGGTGTGCTGCTTCCGCAGCCGAGCCCGAGCAGCATCGAACAACCAAGCAGAGTGAAAGCACGTTTCATGAGGAAGCTCCTTGTTGGGACGCGAACGATTGGATCAAACGGCGCCAGCGTACCACCTATATTGCCAACGTGTACGCGCTGGCGAAGCCACTTCTCTTTTCGCTACAGCCGGACAAGGCGCATGCCTTTGTCATGGCCTCCCTCGCGGCGCTCGAGCACGCACGCCTACTTCGCGCACTCGTCCGCCCCAAACACGACCCGCGCCTGCGGGTGCACACCATGGGCTTGGACTTTCCGTCGCCGATCGGGCTCGCGGCGGGGTTCGACAAGAACGCCCATCGTGCGCGCGCGCTCGAAGCGCTTGGCTTCGGCTTTCTCGAGCTTGGCACCGTCACTGCCCGAAGTCAGGACCCGAACCCGCGGCCCAACTTGTTTCGCCTTCCCATCGACCGTGCCCTCGTCAACCGGTTGGGTTTCCCCAACGACGGCGCTGCGCGTGTCGCTGCACGGCTCGGCAAGCTCGGCAAGGTCGGAGTCCCCATCGGCGTGTCCATAGGAAAGTCACGCGAGGTGGATGCCGGCGATATCGGCTCCGTCGTGGCCGATTACACGGCGAGCTTCGATGCCGTTCGCAGCGTCGCGGACTTCGTCGTCGTGAATGTCTCGTCCCCGAACACCCGAGACCTGCGCTCACTCCAAAGCGCCGCTCTCGCAGACACGCTGCTCGGCGCCCTCGCCGAGAGGGCCAGAGCGCATGGTTCGCCACCCCCCATCCTCGTGAAAGTGGCACCCGACCTCGCGGACCGAGAGATCGACGCGCTGTGCGAAGTGGTCGACAAGCATGGCCTAGCCGGGATCGTCGCGACGAACACCACGCTCCAGCGCACAGGGCTTGCCACGCCCAAAGAGACCGTTGACGCAATAGGCGCTGGTGGGCTCAGTGGCCCAGCGCTTCGTTTGCGGGCCCGCGAAGTGGTCAAGCGCGTCCGGGAAGCACTGCCGAAGGCAACGATCGTCGGCGTGGGCGGCATCGAACGCGGCGCGGACGCCCGGGCGATTCTGGATGTCGGCGCCGACCTCGTCCAAATCTATACGGCGTTCATCTACCGCGGCCCTTTTACGGCTCGCGCGATTGCCCGCGAGCTTCTGCAATTAATGGTGCGCTAGCCGACAGGAATTTGGCCGAACGCCCCCGACACAGCGAAACTTCGGCTTGCCATGCGCCGAGCTCGAACCAACGCCGTTGCCCTCCTCATCGCGTGCTCATGCACCCAGACCGACGTCCACACGACACCCGTGGAGCACGTCGTCCCTGCGTCCGTTGCTGAAGAGCCCGCAGTAGCGCAGCAACCGACAGAGCCCCCTGCCGAGGTGGACGTGGGTCTTGCGTGGATTCGCGGAAAGCTTCCGAAGGGAGGCTCGGCAGAGCGCGACGAAAGCGGGACGCTCATCGTCAAGCACGAAGCCTCCGCAAAGGACACGATCTACTCCGTTGCGAAGGCTTACAACGACCTCACAACGGTCTATCTGGCAGCCGATCTCGCCACGCACATCTCGAAGATCAACGGCGCAGTCATCGCAAACAAGACGGTGGTGATACCGGACATCCTCTCGGCACCGTACAAGTCACCCGATGAGGAGAGGCTCGCGTGGCCTGAGGACAGGGCGCTTCGCGCCATTTACCTTGGCGGCCGTGATGCCTTGGGCACGTGGGAGTGGACACTCGATCACCTCAAGGCTCGCGACATGAACGCCGTCATTCTCGACGGCAAGGCGTACATGGGCGAGGTCACCTATCCGTCGAAGGTCGACATAGCGGTGAAGACAGGTGCCATCGCGGGCGCGCCCATCGCGGACCTTTCGCGCACCATTCGCTTCGCGCATCAGCGCGGCATTCGCGTCATCATGCGCGTCTCGTGCTTTCACGATCCCCTCGCCGCAGTGAAGGCACCCGAGCTGTCGGTGCGCGGCAATTGGGGCGGAGCCTACCCAATCGGGTGGCTGGACCCAGGCGGCGAGCTCGCGCAGAAGTACATCGTCGACCTCGTCGAGGAAGAGATCGCGCTCGGCGCCGACGAGATCAACCTCGACTACGTCCGCTATCCCGTTCAGGGAGGCCTCGGCAACGCTGACTTCCACTTGCACGACACCGGCCGCACGCGCATCGGGGCGATCACCGATTTTGTGCGCAAGGTCCACGCCATTACTCAAAGCCACAAGGTTCCCCTCTCCGTCGACATCTTCGGCGTGACCGCGACAGGCACGAGGCAGGACATCGAAGCCTTGGGGCAAGACATTGCCCTCCTCAGCCCGAACGTCGAGGCGCTGATGCCGATGGTGTACCCCTCCCACTACGACAAGGGCTTCTACGGTTGGGAGATCCCTGGCAACCACCCCGAGATCATCGCCATCGGCACCAAGGCCGCAGTCGCCAAGGCAGTCACGGGCAGCGCCGTTGTCCGACCCTGGCTCCAGGCCTTCATGTGGCGATCACCCGATTACGGCCCGAAATACCTCGCTCAGGAGACGATCGAAGCTCAAAACGGGGGCGGCGCGGGCTACGCCATGTGGAATCCCGGCGGTTATTACGGCGATGCGTGGAACGCGATCAAACCGGTTCATTGACGAACGATGGCGATGAGCTGACACAACGCTGACAATCGGGCCACTACGTTCCTAGCGTGGCGAACTCTTCCGCGTCGGTCCTCACGGCACAAGACCGGCGAGTCTCCTTGCGATCGATGCCGTTCTTCGTCGTCCATGCACTGGCCATTGGCGGCGTCGTGTGGCTCGGGTGGTCGTGGTGGGGGCTCGCGCTGGCGATTGCCCTGTATTACGTGCGCATGTTCGGCGTGACCGGAGGCTACCACCGGTACTTCTCGCACCGGTCGTACCGCACGTCGCGTGCGATGCAATTCGTGCTCGCGCTTCTTGCGACGTCGAGCTCGCAAAAAGGCGTGATCTGGTGGGCGTCGCATCACCGAACGCACCACAAATATTCCGATCTCGAAGGCGATATTCACTCGACGAAGATCGACGGCTTCTGGTGGAGCCACGTCGGCTGGATCTTGTCGACCAAGTATGAGGCAACCGACGAATCGAAGGTCAAAGACCTCGTTGGTTATCCCGAGCTTCGCTGGCTCGATCGATGGTTTCTCGTTCCGCCGATCGCGCTTGGTGTCGGCCTTTGGCTCGTAGGCGGCTGGTGGGCGCTCGTGTGGGGGATGTTCGTCTCGACCTCGCTCTTGTGGCACGGCACCTTCACCATCAACTCTCTCACGCATGTCATCGGCACGCGTCGCTATGCGACCACCGACAACAGCCGGAACAACTGGTTTTTGGCCCTCATCACGATGGGGGAGGGCTGGCACAACAACCATCACTACTACCAGCGGTCAACCAACCAGGGGTTCTTCTGGTGGGAGATCGATCTCACGTACTACGTGCTACGTGCGCTTGCCGCCGTTGGGCTCGTATGGGACCTCCACACGCCGCCGAAGAAGATCCGTGATGCCTTCGAGGGATCCGCGGCGCCACCGCTGCTCGAGCCGGACCTCGATCCCGCGGAGTAGGGTACTATGATCGACCATGCTCACGTTGCGCACCTCTTTCATCGTGCTGCTCGTAGCGTGTCTTCCCGCTAACGATCTCACGATACGTACGTCCGAGATCGACGACCGCGCCCAACGAGACACGGGGGACGATTACGACTTCCAGCACCTCTCCGTTGACGGGTACGTCCAACAGAAGCCTGGCTTCTACCCCGTGCATGCTGCGTCGGATTGGCGCACGGCGTGGACGGAGGACCCGAAAGGCAACGTGCCCGCCGTGCCCGCAGACGTGGACTTCAAGAAGCGGATGCTCTTCGTCGCGACGAGCAAGACGCCTGGAGCGAAATCGATCGAGGTCCAGAAGATCACGCGCACGGCTGACGGCCTCCACATCTACGTGCTCGAGACGCTCCTTCCGAAAGCCTGTCCGCCGCAAGCGACCAAGGCGGTGCCGATGGACCTGGTGTCGCTCGACAACGTGCCGTTCGACATGCACGTCGTTTACGATCGCGTGCACGCGGACTCGTGCGGGCCGCCGCCGGATGCGGTCGTCGCGTGCCGTATCGCCGGCTCGGGAGCGGCGGGCTCGGACAAGATCACCGCGTCACCCGGTGAAGTGATCGACTGCGACAGCTCGCAAAGCCGCGCGCAAGTTGGCACCATCAACGTGCGGACGTGGCAGCTGAACGTGTCGCCCCCCGGATCGGCGACGAAGCTCACCGTTGGCAAGGGCAACGTTGGCGTCACCTTTCCCGTTGACGCGTGGGGGGTCTACCAGGTTGGCCTCGACATTCGCGATGCGACCCGGGAGGGCTCGAGCCTAGGGATCATCGAGGTGCTCCCGCCCACCAGCGGCGTCGAGCTCTACTTCACGCACGCTGCCAATCTCGACGCAGCCGCCCTTCCGCGCGTGGAGCTGCACGTCACGGAGCTTCCGTTCGGTCTCGGCTCGAGTGGTGATTGTGGCGTTCAGACGCAGAAATCCTGGTGCGAGATGCACACCGCCGTGGGACTGCAGCTCGGCACGCTCAACCCAGAAAAGAACAAGCGCTACCGCGTCGGCGTGAAATACCTCGACGTGCGCCTGCCGGGTGGCCCGAACGTGTGTGTTCGAGCGTTCGCGAAGGGCATCCTGCCGGTCTCTGCGTGCGATGCCGAGGACGGGCAGCGAGCCCGCAACGCTGTATGGGACCTTGGCGCGCTAGATGTCGCTCACGCGACGTTCTACGACGCACGTCTGTCGAAGCCGCCAGTCGTGATCGCCGCGACGGTGGACGCGGGAGCGCCCGTCCCCACGACGGCGGCGACGCTCATCGTCCCTCCGCCCCCGACGGCGACCGCGACCGCAACACATGCCAAGCCCCCGCCCCCGCCTCCACCCACGGCCACGGCGGTCATCGAGCTCTAGCCGCGGCGGCGCTTCTCACGGTCACGGGCTTCCCGCACGGCGTCGGCGATCGCCTGGATGTCCGCTTGATTCATCCGATCCGTCGGCTCGTCTGCGTCTTCCTTCGGCCGCTTGGGCGCCTCGAGCTCTTTCGAATCCACACGAACGGTCTCGCTCTGCTGCCCGTCGTCGTCGTAAGGGGATGCGTTCTCCACGGGCAGCTCCGTTGGCACTTCCATCATCGGTGCCGTCGTCTGATCCCACTCGTCGCTGCTCTGCGACTCGGAGAAGTGAATCGGAATATCGACGGAGCTTTGCGAGAGAGCGTTCGGCGTGTTGACAATCATTCGCGCTGCTGACGGCAGGCGTCCCGAGCTCGGACTGGCGAGGCCCTTCCGAATCGGAGCGAGCGCCCGCGCGAGCTCGGCGGCAGTTTGGTAACGGTCATCGCGATTCTTCGCCATCGCCTTCAGCACGACCCGCTCGAGCTCGACCGGAATGCTCGCCCGCAGCGCCCGCGGTGGGAGCGCGGAGCCTTGAAGGATCAAGACGAGCAAGGAGTTGTAGTTCTTCGCGACAAACGGCCGCTCCCCAGTGAGGGCCTCGTAGAGCAGCACGCCACACGCGTAGATGTCGACGCGCCCGTCGAGGTTGCGATCGCCTCGCGCCTGTTCGGGCGACATGTAATACGGCGTCCCCATCACCATGCCGGTCTTGGTGAGATCCGTTTCGTCGTCCCACTCGCCCATCACGCCGCCGCCGACCACCTTCGACACACCAAAGTCCAGGAGCTTCGCGGTTGGCGGGTAACCCGGTCGCTCGGCGAGGAACACGTTCTCCGGCTTGATGTCGCGGTGAAGAATGCCTCGCTCGTGCGCGGCAGCGAGGCCCGACAGCACTTGCGTCACAGCCTCCACCACCTCGGCAAAGGGAAGGCCGCCGTCGACGGCGATCCGCGACGCCAGCGTGTCGCCTTTCAGACGCTCCATCACCAGGTACGGGCTGCCATCGCTGAGCGTCCCGAAGTCGAAGACCTCGCAGATGTTGGGGTGGCCAATGCCGCCAGCCGCACGCGCCTCTTGATGGAAGCGCTTGACGGGGACTTTCTTGTTCGCCTGAGCTGGATGGAGGACCTTGATCGCAACCAGACGCCCGATCGCGTGATGCTCGGCCTCGAACACGGCTCCCATCCCGCCTTCGCCGAGAATGGCGCGCACCACGTACTTTCCGTCGATGGTCTGCCCCACGAGGCTCCGACGAGCCGATCGCGGCGGAGGCCCGTTTGGTGTGGGCGCCAACGTGTGTATGGGTGCCTGCGTGACCGGGCAAACGGTGACGTTGGCCTCGTGCATCTGGCCACAGTGCGGGCAACGTATGGAACGGCTCATCGATGATGCTCGACGCCGCTGGCGTCGACGAGGCGAAGTGCCACGAGTATAACTCACTCGTCATGACAGCACCCATCTACATTGCCTCCGCTGCCCGTACACCCATCGGCGCCTTTCTCGGTGCGCTCGCTCCTGTTGCTGCGCCAAGGCTCGGCGCCACCGCGATCAAAGGCGCGCTGTCGCGTGCCAAGCTCGACGCAAAGACCATCGACGAAGTCTTCATGGGGAACGTGCTGAGCGGCGGCGTCGGGCAAGCCCCCGCACGTCAGGCACTCATCTATTCAGGTATCCCGAGCACCGTTCCAGCCACCACCGTCGGCAAGGTCTGTGGCTCGGGCCTCCAAGCCGTCGTCCTTGGCGCTCGCACGATTGCGCTCGGTGAGAACGATCTCGTCGTGGCCGGTGGAATGGAGTCGATGTCGAACGCGCCGTACTACCTCTTCAGCGCGCGCACCGGCTATCGCATGGGCAACGGCAACCTCGTCGACGGCATGATTCACGATGGCCTGTGGGACCCGTACAACAACGTCCACATGGGAACCTGCGGGGACGCGTGTGCGCGCGAGTACAACGTCTCGCGTGAGGCCCAAGACGAGTTCGCGAAGGAGAGCTTCCGGCGCGCGCTGGCCGCTCAGCGTGAGGGTCTCTTCGATGCCGAGATCGAGCCCGTCCTCGTGCCGCAGCGCAAGGGCGATCCGCTCACCGTGAAGCTCGATGAGGGCCCCAGCAAGGGAGACCCCACGAAGTTCGCGTCGCTCAAGCCAGCGTTCGCGAAGGACGGCACCATCACGGCGGCCAACGCCTCGTCGATCAACGACGGGGCGAGCGCGCTCGTCCTGGCGAGCGAGAAGGCCGTGAAGGACCATTCGCTCGCCCCACTCGGGCGCATCGTGGGCTGGTCCGCCGTGGCGCAGGACCCCCAGCTCTTCACGACGGCGCCTGCGAAGGCGATCGAAAAGGTGTGCAACAAGCTCTCGATCAAACCTGGGGACATTGACCTCTACGAGATCAACGAGGCGTTCGGCGTCGTCACGATGATCTGCTCGAAGCTCGCTGGGCTGTCGCTCGACCGCGTCAACGTGCGCGGGGGTGCCGTGGCGCTCGGTCACCCGATCGGCGCGAGCGGAGCGCGTATCCTCACGACGCTTCTCTACGCGATGAAGGCTCAGGACAAGAAGCGCGGTCTCGCCACGCTTTGTATCGGCGGCGGTGAAGCCGTCGCGGTCGTCGTCGAGCGCTGATACGTCGTGCGCCCTCGTGACGTCGCCGCCGGCGTGCAGATGTTCGACGCCCGCACGCCGACGTTGCCGCCAGCCACACACACGAATAGCTACGCGCTCGGCCACACCGAAGTCCTGCTCGTCGAGCCGGCGACGCCGTACGACGACGAGCGCCGTGCATGGATCGAGTGGGTTCGCGCGATGCCCTCGCGCGGAGCGACGCCCGCGGCGATCCTCATCACACACCACCACGAGGACCACGTCGGCGGTGCCGCATTTCTCTCACGCGAGCTCGAATTGCCCCTTTGGGCTCACGAGGAGACACGCGCGCGAGTGTCGGGCCTGTCGCGGCCTCGGAGCGACCGTGAAGACGTGCGCATCACACGTATCGTTCGTGAGGGAGAGGTCCTGCTCGATTCGTGGCGGGTCCTCCACACGCCCGGTCACGCCCCTGGTCATGTCTGCCTCCACGACGAAGCGACGAACGCTCTCATCTGCGGTGACATGGTCGCGAGCGTCGGCACCATCCTGATTGCGCCCGGGGATGGCGACATGCGGGTCTATCTCGAGCAGCTCCGAAGGCTCGAAGCGCTTGGCGCACGCATCGCGCTTCCGGCGCATGGCGAGCCGATCGTCGCACCCGAGGAGGTCTTTCGTCGGTACATCACCCATCGCTTGATGCGCGAAGAGAGAGTGGTCGCCGCGCTTCGTCCGGCGCCGAGACCGCTCGCCGAGATCCTCCCCGATGCGTATGCCGACACGCCCAAATACCTTTGGCCGATCGCTGCGCTGAGCTTGCAGGCTCACCTCGACAAGCTCGTGGCGGAAGGGCGCGTCACATCCAGCGGCGAGAACGTGTATCGTCTAGCGACGTGAGGGCACTCCAATTCGCTTTGGTCGCAGCACTCGCCGTTGCGCCTTTGGGGTGTGCGATGCACCATCCCGTCATCGCCGACGTGCGCTGCCCGAACGGGGCTCAGCTCATCACCGCACACGACGCGGGGCGCTGCCAGCTTCCCGATGGCACGAAGCAGGGACCGAGCTTCGCGGTCACGGCGAAGGGCGTCACCATCGACGGCTACGATCACGGCGCTCTTGCTGGGCCGTGGGCCCACTACGATGAGCGAGGGCGGCTCGTGGGCCACGGCTATCGTCCGGGCGTCACCGACTCGACCGAAGCTTCGACCGCGCTCGGCGAAGCCGAGTACGACTCGCCGCAGACGACGGGCAAGCTCGTCGTTCCAGCCCGCGTGCACCTCTTTCCCGTACAGGGGGATGTCGCCTTTGCGGCGAGCACGCTCGTGTCGTCACAGGGGCGATCGACCTCGTCTTTCATCGGCGCGACCCTGTCGGTCGATCTACCCTCGCCTGCGCAGCTGCGTTTCCGCGGCGAGGCGTACCGCGCGTACTACGTGTCTTACGGCATCGAAGGAGCCGTCGGGAGCGTCGCTCGGACGGAGTGCGACGATCCCGCGATCGCCGGCAGCGGTGGCTTCTGCGGATCGCGATGGCTGGTCGGACCCGTCATTCGCATCGGCTACGCCCGCACGACGGACGCAAATGTTCGAGCGGCACTCCCGTCGCTCCTCGCGTATGGCAAGATCGGCTTTCTCCTTGGTGAAGACCGGTGGAGCTCGACGTATTCGAGCGGAAGCGCCCTCGTATGGCGCGTCCGTGCCGGTGCAGGCTACACGGCCCTCGGATCGCTCTTCGGGCTCGCACAGCGTGCGCGGGCTCCGCGTGAAGGGTGGCAGTGGCTCCTCGTGCCACTCATGGCGCTCGTCGAGCACGCCGAAGGCTATGTCGAGCTTGGCGCCGATGGCGACGGGAACGCGCTCGGCGTCGGTGCTGGCGTCGACATCGGGTTCGGCCTCTGATGTGGCAGCTATCCTTCGTCGCGATGAGCCTCGCGGTTGGTGAATCCCTCGACGACGCGCTCGCAGCGCTCGGCGATGACTCCGTGAGCGCATCGCCATTCGTCGCGGCCCTTCGTTCGGCGAGCCGCGACACGCGCGCACGGGCATTGGCCGAGCAGCTTGCCCCGATCGCCGCGGACATCGAAGCGCTGGAGCTCATGTGGCCCGCGTGACGCGCGCGCGCATCGTCACGAAGGTGGCCGCGCTGAAGTCTCCGCTGGACGCGTCGCCAACGGCGGTCCGACGCGTCGCCCGTGAGGAGCTCGAGGCGCGCGATGCAGCGATTCGCATCGTCGGCGAGGCTGAACGCACTGCACACGTGCTCATCGAAGAGGCGCGGGCGAAAGCGACGAGCGTGGCAGAAGCCGCGGCCCGCGAAGCAGCAGAGACCGAGCACGCCAAGCTCGCCGCGCAGTACCTCGTATTGCGGGCTCGGGAAGAACGCGCGGCCGAGTCCGATCTCGACCGCTCCGTCGAGCTCGCGCGCGTGCTCGCCGAGCGTCTCGTCGGCGAAGCGCTACGGGTCGAGCCACAGACGATTGCGAAGCTCGCGCGGCAGGCTCTCGCCGAGGCGCGGGGGGCGCGCACCGTCCACATCGAGGCCCACCCCGATGACCTCGGTGCCCTCGAGCGTCATCTATCGCTCCTCACCAGCGCGCAAGTGGCATCGCTCAAGAGCGACGCTACGCTGGAGCGCGGTTGCTTGAGGCTTCACACGGATCTTGGAACCATCGATGCCCACATCAGACCTCAGCTCGAACGACTCGCAGCCGCCCTCCGCGATGCCCTCCGCTGAGGCGCTCCCACCGGTCAAATGGCGACTCAACCTCGCCCTCTTCACCGTGACGGTCGTTACGGTGTTCCTCACGGGGCTAGGGCTCGACCCAGGGCCCCACGCTTCCCGAGGCGCCATCGTCCACGCGGCAGAGTTCACGGGGGCGCTTCTCGGGATCCTCGTTGCGCATGAGCTCGGCCATTTCGTCGCGGCTCGCTTTCATCGCGTCGATGCGTCGCTGCCGTTCTTCATACCGCTGCCTCCCGTCCTCTCGCCGTTCGGAACGATGGGGGCGATCATTCGCATGAAGAGCACAATCCCAACGCGTCGGGCCCTGCTCGACATCGGCGCGGCGGGCCCCCTTGCAGGTCTTGCGTTTGCCATACCGCTCTACGCATGGGGCATCGCCCACTCGGCGGTCATTCCACTCAACGGTGACTACGAGCAGCTCGGATCATCCCTTCTCCTTCGCGCTCTCGATCACCTCTTCGCGCCGGTCATCGCACCCGGATACGACGTGCTGCTTCACCCCGTCGCGTATGCGGCGTGGGGTGGCATGTTCGTCACGATGATCAACCTGCTCCCGGTGAGCCAGCTCGATGGCGGCCACGTCGCGTACGCCCTCTTCGGACCGCGACAGGACTACTATGCACGGCAGGCCCACCGCGCCGTGCTCGCGTTTTTCTTCGTGAGCCTCGCGTCGTACGTGGCGCGCGATCTTCGCGCGGGGCTCGGCCTCGTGCGGTTCGGGCATCACGTCGGCAATTCGCTCTTGTGGCTCATCTGGTTCGAGGTCCTCGCGATTTTGGGCACGCTCGCGTCGCGCAGCATCCCAGGCAGAAAACCCGACCCCGAAGCGCTCGGGACACGCACACGCATCTTCTCGGTGGCGTCACTCGTTGTTCTGGCCGGCCTCGGCGAGCAGTACAACCGCGTCGTCATCTGGCTTGCGTGGGGATTGGTGCTCGGGCTGACGCTCGCGATGGAGAGACGCAGCGGCGTGCTGCGACCACACGATCTGCTCGATCATCCCCCGACGGGGGCTGAGCCACTCGACCGAGGCCGCAAAGCCATCGCCGTGATCACGCTCGCGATGTTCGCGTTGCTGTTCATGCCGACGCCGTTCGAGATGTAACGTTCTTGCGGATGCGCGCGATGGGCTCCTCCGTGTTCGGTTCGAAGCTCTTGCCCGTGATGCGCTCGAAGGCCTCGATGTAACGCTGCGCCGCTCCCACGCGCACGTCGTCGGGGAGTGGCGGCGGCGCGCCGTCACCTACGTAGCCGATCGAGACGTAGTGGCGCCTCACGAAGTCCTTGTCGAGCGGCTCGGGGTCTCGACCTTCGGCGAAGCGCTCCGCGTACGAGCTCTTCATCCAGAAGCGCGACGAGTCAGGTGTGTGCATCTCGTCAATCACGACGAGGCGACCGTCAGCCGTTCGGCCAAACTCGTACTTGGTGTCGACGAGGATGAGGCCGCGTTCCGCGCAGATCTCGGTCCCTGCCACAAAGAGCTTCTCGGCGAGCGCAGCGGCCTCGTCGAAGTCACGTGGCGTCACGAGGCCCGTGGCGAGGATGTCATCCCGTGAACCGCTCACGTCGTGCTCGCCCTTCGGTGCCTTCGTGGCCGGCGTGAGGATCGGGCGCACGAGCCGCTGGTTCTTGCGCATGCCATCGGGGAGCTTGTGACCGCAGAAGACGCGCGAGCCCTTCTCGTAGTGCGTCCAGATGCTCGTCGATGTCGCGCCGGTGAGGTACGAGCGCATCACCATCTCGACGAGAAGGGGCGTGCACTCCATGCACTCGAGGACGTTCGGGTCGGGCATCGCGAGCATGTGGTTGGGCACCACGTGTGCCGTGCGCTCGAACCAGTACGCCGCGAGCGCCGTCAACACCTGCCCCTTGAAGGGCACCGTCCCGAGGACGTGGTCGAATGCGCTGATGCGATCCGTCGTCACGATGAAGCGGTGACCATTCGGCGTCGAGTAATTGTCGCGAACCTTGCCTTCGTACTTGGGTCCGATGGCGTGCAGATCCGTGCCGTCGAGCGTCTTGCCGAGCGCGGCACGGAGGGTTTGCTCGGAGACCATCAGCGGCCCGCGCGGCTGCTCACGAACCGCGCGATGGTCGCGAACTGGCCGGGCATGAAGCGTTTGGCGTAGTAGAAGGCCCACGCTTCGGGCGCCGCGGGAACCACTGCGCGGTTCTTCTTCACGGCCGAGACGATGGCCCGAGCGACGACGTCGGGCGAATGGCCTCGCTGCTCGAACTGGCGCACGGCGTTGCCCTGCATCGCGCTCGTGGCGCCGTTGAAGCGGCCGGTCTTGACGATGTTGGTGTTGATCATCCCGGGGCAGATCGTCGAGACGCCGATGTGGTGCGGATGAAGCTCGCCCCGAAGCGACTCGGAGAAGCCAAACACGCCGAACTTCGACGTGCAGTAGCCAATCGTTCCCGGTGGCGCAAAGAACCCGAACACCGACGACACGTTGACGACGTGCCCGCCGGCCCCGCGCTCGACCATCTTCGGCACGAAGAAGTGGCAGCCGTGGATGACGCCCCACAAGTTGATGGAGAGCACCCACTCCCAGTCGTCGAGCGACATGTCGAGGAGGCCGCCGCTCTGCCCCACGCCCGCGTTGTTCACGAGGACGTCGACGGCGGGGAAGCGCGTGTGAACGTCGTCGGCGAGTGCCTTCACCCCAGCGCGCGACGCAACGTCGACGACGCGCCACTCGAGGTGATCCACCCGCGACGCGACCTCGCGCTCGACCTCCCGCAACCCCGCTTCGTTGACGTCGCACAGGACGAGCTTGGCGTGCTCCTCGGCGAACGCGTTGGCTGTCGCTCGCCCGATGCCGCTCGCGGCGCCGGTGACGACGACGACCTTGTCTCGAAGGTCCTTCATGGCCGGTGCGTCTATCACAGCTTCGTCCGTGATTCGCTAGCGAGGCCGTCGGTGGGGTAAGATTGACATCGGCACGGGTGGCGAAATGGCAGACGCAGTGGATTTAGGTTCCACCGTCGAAAGACGTGAGGGTTCAAGTCCCTCCCCGTGCACCAACTTGATAAGATGGGAGAAAACATCGTCGCCGCTGAAAAGGGCCGCGGAGTCACTACCCAATCCACTACCCTTTCCCCACGAGAGCTGGCGTTACACCATCACGTGGACGACCTCGCAAACGCCAGAGCGGAAGGCGATACGACGACGGCGGATGCCTTAGCCGCGGCAATGGAGGTGGTCACCAGGGGATCGCGAGGAATAGGCCTTCCTCGCGACGACTGGCCGGTTAGAAGCCTCTACGCGCACTATTCGCACCCTTGCTTGCTACCGAAGCCGCAGGCCATCTTGGTGGGCACCAAGAGCAGGGCCGCAGTGTCGAGGTCGGCTGTCGAAGCTTACCTGCGTACCGTCGCTTACTTCTTCGCGAGTTCGTTGGCCTTGGCGTTTAGGTAATCGTGAAACCGCCTGTGCGAGACGATGTCCTTCAGCTTACTCCGTCCGGCGAACCTCGACTGGAGTGCAGCGAGCCTGTCCTTCGTCGCGGAGCGGCTTCGTAACGCGAGGTTGTTCGCATGCCCGACGATGCCGCCGATCCGGTTCTGCATCGTCTTCAGGTCCGTGCCGGAGAATCCGGCTTCCAAAAGGATCTCAACAAGAATCTCCTTAGAGCTCTCTCCCGTCCGCTTCGACGCGACGTCTCGATCGAACTGTATGACGTAGACACTCCGCGTCTTTGCTGCGCCGTAGGTGGCCGAAGAAACGGCAGCACCCACATTCGTGTATGACGTGGCGTCGAAGGGCTTGCCACGCTCTGGCTCGTTGCAGACGGATTCTGGCGACTTTAGGGCGTAGGTAACCACACCATCCTCCGTGAGCACTAGGACCGATTCGGATGGCAGGATCCGGATCGCTGAGAGCGAAGCGGCGATTACCGACACCACCGCCTCGCCCGCAAGCTCAATCACGGCAGCAGCAAGCTTTCGGTCGTCGCCTGCATCGTATCCGACACGGTCAGCTAGCCATTCCTCGGGGATGAGAATCTCGGACGCGAACGCCTGGGCATCGGCCTCGATGGCACGAACGAGCTCCGCGCTGCACTACTCGATTTTGTTGCCGACTTCGCAAACTGGGACTCGAGCGTCGAATCCGATTACCTCGAGGCGGCACGTGCACTCGTGCAAGTCGCACACGAAGCTCTTGGTGGAACCCCCGGGAGCAAGCCTCTCATCATCGATCCTTTTGCCGGCGGCGGTGCGATTCCGCTGGAAGCCCTACGTGTCGGTGCCGACGCCTTCGCGTCCGACCTGAATCCTATCGCGGTACTCCTTAACAAGGTCCTTCTCGAACACGTCCCGCGCTTCGGCACACGTCTCGCCCAGGAGGTGCGCGCGCGGGGACGTTGGATCAAGTCCGAGGCCGAGCGTGCCTTGGGCGAGTTCTACCCAAGCCCAGACCGCTCGACCCCAATCGCGTACATCTGGGCACGCACGATTCGGTGCGAAGGTCTCCACGTTGGGGTCACCGCG
>Ga0302324_100002725_pt1 | contig 40321 bp, 37 predicted proteins | sample Palsa_T0_1_FD_201949 | JGI IMG/M metagenome (GOLD analysis project Ga0302324, IMG submission 201949) | Peat permafrost microbial communities from Stordalen Mire near Abisko, Sweden - Palsa_T0_1 | ecosystem: Environmental > Terrestrial > Soil > Palsa > Peat permafrost | place: Sweden: Abisko...
GAAGAACACGCAGATTTAAAACACGCAAAGCCGGTTCGATGGCTCGCCCGTAAGATTGATTGGAGCGTGCATGGGACTCATCTCCTGCTGTTCGGTCTGAACTTCGCAATCATCGTCGTCATTGCGGTTTGGGCCGGTCGCAAGTATCTGCCCGGAATCTTCCGCGACCGGACCGCAGCCATCCAGCAGGCTTTGCAAGAAGCGCGCGCCGCGAGCGAGGACGCGAATCGCCGCCTCGCCGAAATCGAGAATCGTCTGCGCCAGTTGGACGCCGAGATCGGGCAAATGCAGGCCGCTGCGGAAAAAGAAGGCGACGCCGAAGGAGTGCGAATCCAGAAAGCCGCCGAAGAGGAGATTCGCAAGGCGGTTCTCGCCGCCGAGCAGGAAATCGCCGCCGCTGCCAAGCAAGCCCGTCGCGAATTGGCCACCCACACCGCCAGCCTCGCCATCGCCTTGGCCCGGCAGCAGATTCACGTCGATTCCAACACCGACCAGGTGCTAGTGCGTAGCTTCGCCTCGAATCTGACGTATAACGACGGCGGAAAGGATGGCCAATAGCCATGGCTTCGGTCGTCGGCACCTACGCTCGCGCATTCGCCGATGTGGTCTTCGCCGACGCGGGAAAGACCGGCAGCAGCCATCTCGATCCTTCCGGCGCGCTCCAGGAATTGCACCTCATCGAGGCCACGCTCAAGGAAAGCGATCCGTTGCGCCGTGTCCTCGAAAACCCAGCCATTCCCGGAAACAGCAAACGCGCCGTGCTCGATGCCATCACCGCGCGCCTGGGGATGACCCGACAAGTCCGGAATTTCGTTGCCGTACTGGTCGATCACAGAAGGCTGTCGCTGTTCAGCGAAATCCTTAAGCAACTGGAGCAGGAAATGGACGACCGCCAGGGCTTTGCGGAAGCGCAGATCAGCAGTGCGCGCCAACTGAGCGACCCGGAAAGACAAATGCTCGAAGCCGAGATCGCTAAAATGACCGGCAAGAAAGTTCGCGCCCGCTACCAACAGGATGCGTCGTTATTGGGCGGAGCGGTAGTGCAAGTAGGCAGCACCATCTATGACGGCTCAGTCAAGGGCCAGTTGGAACGGATCAGGGAACAGTTGGTGGGAGCCTGACAGCTCGAGCCACCTGTGGCGAGCCAACGGAAGCTGAGAACTGACAGCGAAGAGCTGACTTTATGGCACAAATCAAAGCAGATGAGATCACGCAATTAATCCGCGAACAAATCGAGAACTACGAATCGAAAATCGCGGTCGACGAGGTGGGCACCGTCATCACCCTCGGGGACGGCATCGCCCGCGTCTACGGGCTGGACAAGGTGATGGCTGGAGAGTTGCTGAGCTTTCCGCATGGCGTCGCCGGCATCGCCATGAACCTCGAAGAAGATCAGGTCGGCGTGGTCATCCTCGGCGAATATACCGAGATTGAGGAAGGCGACGAAGTCAAGCGCACGGGCCGCATCATGAGCGTGCCCGTGGGCGACGCCTTGATTGGGCGCGTCGTCAATTCGCTCGGTCAGCCGATCGACGACAAGGGTCCGATCGCCACCGATAAATTTATTCCCATCGAGCGCATCGCTCCGGGCGTGATCGCCCGCCAGCCCGTGCGCGAGCCCATGGCCACTGGACTAAAGGCGATCGATTCCATGATCCCGATCGGCCGCGGACAACGGGAACTGATCATCGGCGATCGCCAGACCGGCAAGACCGCCGTAGCCCTCGACACCATCATCAACAGCAAGGGCAACGACCTGGTCTGCATCTATAACGCCATCGGCCAGAAGCGTTCCTCGATTGCGCAGGTGGTGAAGATTTTGGAAGATGCCGGCGCCATGGAATACACCATCGTGGTCGCGGCGTCGGCTTCCGAACCCGCTCCCATGCAGTACATCTCTCCTTACGCGGCCTGCGCCATGGGCGAGTTTTTCCGTGACAATGGACGCCACGCCCTGTGCATCTACGACGATCTTTCGAAGCACGCCGCTTCCTATCGCGAGATCTCGCTTCTGCTGCGTCGTCCTCCCGGCCGCGAAGCCTATCCCGGAGACGTTTTCTATCTCCACTCGCGCCTATTGGAGCGTGCCGCCAAGCTGAGCAAGGAAAATGGTGGCGGATCTCTAACCGCGCTTCCGGTCATCGAAACCCAGGCCGGCGACGTTTCCGCCTACATTCCTACCAACGTGATTTCGATCACCGATGGCCAGATTTATCTCGAAACCGACTTATTCAACCAGGGCGTTCGTCCGGCCGTAAACGTCGGACTCTCGGTAAGCCGCGTCGGTGGCAGCGCGCAGATCAAAGCCATGCGCCAGGTGGCCGGAACCCTGAAACTCGAACTGGCCCAGTACCGCGAACTGGCCGCCTTTGCCCAGTTCGGCAGCGATCTCGACAAGGCCACGCAGCAGCAACTCAACCGCGGTCAGCGCCTAGTCGAACTGTTGAAGCAGGGACAGTTCTCGCCGCTCCCCTTCTCGAAACAGATTCTGATCATCTTCGCCGGCACCAGCGGAGTCTTGGATGACATGCCGGTCGCCCAGGTCCGGGATTTCGAGCAAGATCTCTACAAGTACGTGGAAACCACAAATCCAGGCTTGCTCAACACCATCATGGAAAAGAAGGTTCTGGACGACAATCTAAAGGCTGAGATGTCCCGAGTAGTCAAAGAAGCGAAACAGCAGTTCGTAGATGCCCGGCAAGCATTAGCCAATAGCGAAAAATCCGCGAAGACCAGCGCGCAACGGGCAGGAAACGACGGACCACGGAAAGACGAACCACGGAAAGACCAACCAGGGCCAGCGAAAAACGAGCCGGCAACGACGAAAGACAAGCAGACAGCGACTAAGAACTGAAATCGTGCCCAACATCCTCGACATCCGGCGCCGAATCCGCAGCGTGGTCAACACGCGGCAGATCACCAAAGCCATGAAGACGGTCTCCGCGGCCAAGCTGCGGCGCGCGCAAGAGGCTGCGCTCGCTGCGCGCCCCTATTCGCAGATGCTCACCAATGTGCTGAAGTCGCTCGTCTCGCGCGCCGATATCTACGATCCGGTTACCGGACTACCAATTCACCCCCTGCTCGCTGAGCGCCCCGAAAAAAACATCCTCCTGATCCTAGTTACCGGGGATAAGGGCCTGGCGGGCGCCTTCAACGCCAATATCCTTAAGATGGCTTCCAAGTACATCCTGTCCAAACCGGATTTGAATATCGATATCGAATGCATCGGACGCAAAGGCCGTGACTTCATGCGCCGCCGCTACCCGATCGCCCCGGAGAGGCCCGCCGGCGGGGAGGCGGACGCTTTGCCCATCCGCCAGGATGGCGATGCCCTCCCACCGCGCGCCGGCCGCGTGCAAATCACGGGCGAATATGTCGGAGTTTTGGGCAAGGTTGACCATAAGTTTGCGAATACTCTCAGCGAGAACGTGATTGCCCGCTATTCCCGTTACGAGATTGACGGCGTCTACCTTCTTTTCAATGAATTCAAATCGGTGATCGCTCAACGCCTGGTCGCCGAGCGCCTGCTGCCCATCAAGGAGATCGGCGAAGTCGATATCCAAATGACCGAAGAGGCGTCGGAAGAGGAACGCAAGAAGCGAATCGAAGCGGCAAAGTCGGCGGGCGTAGGCATGCGTCCAATCGATACCAGCGCGGTCGATGAGGCCGCAGCCAAGTTCGGGACGTATCCGGTGGACTATATTTACGAGCAGCCACCCCAGCAGCTTTTCGAGGGAATTTTGCCGAAGTACATCGGCAACCAGATTTTTCATGCGCTGCTTGAATCGGTAGCCGCGGAACACGCCGCGCGTATGACGGCAATGGACGCCGCGACGAACAACGCGAGCGATATGATTGATTCGCTGACGCTGATCATGAATCGAGCGCGCCAGGCCAAGATCACAAAAGAAATTATCGAAATCGTAAGCGGAGCAGCAGCGCAGTAGATGGCGAATTGTCGCGATCAGCCTCCAGGCTAACAACGAACGACGAACAACGAACGACGACCGAATAACGATTAACGACCAACGACCAACGACTAACGATTAACGACGTCGAGATCTTATCTATGGCAGAGAATATCGGACACGTAATCCAAATCGCCGGCCCCGCCGTCGACGTGCAGTTTACCGAATCGGCGATGCCTCACATCTATCAGGCGCTGCGCGTCGTCAGCGACGGCTTTACCGTACCTTCCCCGGTCAACGTCGTTCTGGAAGTGCAGCAACATCTTGGCGAAGGCCGCGTGCGCTGCGTCGCCATGGAAGCGACCGAGGGCATGGTGCGCGGCATGAAAGCGATCGATCAGGGCGGACCCATTTCCGTTCCCGTCGGCCGCGGCACGCTCGGACGCGTCATGAACGTCATCGGCGAGCCGGTCGATGATCTCGGCCCGATCGCCATGGACAAGCGAATGCCCATTCACCGCCTCGCGCCCGCGTTTGATGAACAGTCGACCACTGCCGAAATGTTCGAGACCGGTGTGAAAGTCATCGACCTCATCCAGCCGTTTTTGAAAGGCGGAAAGATCGGCCTTTTCGGCGGCGCCGGCGTCGGCAAGACCGTGGTCATCATGGAACTGATCAACAACGTCGCCAAACAGCACGGTGGATTCTCGGTATTCGCCGGGGTGGGCGAGCGCACCAGGGAAGGCAACGATCTGTGGCTGGAAATGACCGAGTCGGGCGTGATCAAGCCCGGTAAACCCGCCGAGTCCAAGGCAGCGTTGATCTACGGCCAGATGACCGAACCTCCCGGGGCGCGCCTGAGAGTAGCGCTGACCGCGCTGACGGTGGCCGAATATTTCCGCGATGAAGAGGGCTCCGACACGCTCCTGTTTATCGACAACATTTTCCGTTTTACCCAGGCCGGTTCTGAAGTGTCCGCCCTGCTAGGCCGCATGCCGAGCGCGGTCGGATATCAACCGAACTTAGCTACGGAAATGGGAGAGTTGCAAGAGCGGATTACTTCGACGAAGAAGGGATCGGTAACCTCGGTGCAGGCGATTTATGTGCCGGCCGACGATTTGACCGATCCTGCGCCCGCGACCACCTTCGCTCACCTTGACGCTACCACCGTGCTTTCGCGCGCCCTGACCGAGATTGGCATCTACCCGGCCGTCGATCCGCTGGCCTCCACTTCGCGCATCCTCGATCCTCGGATCGTCGGTCAGGACCATTACGATGTGGCACAGATGGTGAAGAAGACGTTGCAGACCTACAAGGATCTTCAGGACATCATTGCAATTCTCGGTATCGATGAACTCAGCGAAGACCAGAAGGTGACCGTTGCCCGAGCGCGTAAGATTCAAAAGTTTCTCTCGCAGCCGTTCTTTGTGGCGGAGCAGTTTACCGGAACTCCCGGACGCTACGTGAAGATCGCCGATTCGCTCAAGGGCTTCCGGGGCATTGTGGAAGGGAAGTACGACGAGATTCCCGAGCAGGCTTTCTACATGAAGGGGACGATCGACGAAGTGCAGGAGACGGCGGAGAAAATGAAGAGCACGGCAGCGTAAGTCGCTGGCCGCCCTCGTTGGCACGTCCGGCGGCTCAACGTTCTGAACTAACGACTAAAGCGGCTAACGATCAGCGACGATCGACGATCGACGAATGACCAATGTCCGACACTTTCCAACTCGAAATCGTTACTCCTTCTAAGCTCCTGGTGAAGGATGCGGCGGAGGAAGCGCAGATCCCGGGATTGAGCGGATATCTGGGCATACTTCCCGGACACGCTCCGCTGCTGACCGAGCTTGCCGTCGGTGTGATTACTTACAAGACGAGCGGGGCGACGCACGCGTTGTCGGTCGCGTGGGGATTTGCCGAAGTGCTGCCCGATAAGGTGACCATCCTGGCGGAGGCGGCGGAGCATCCTCAGGAAATTGACGTCTCGCGTGCGCAAGAAGCCAAAGACCGGGCCGAACAGCGCTTGAAGAGCAACGATCCGCAGGTTGATTACGAGCGCGCTGAAGACGCATTGCAGCGTGCGGAAACCCGTCTGAAAGTGGCGAAAGAAAAATAGTTTCTTGTCCGTCGCCATCGGTCCCCCGCCCCCCCGTTCAATGGACGCAAAACGTTGGCCGACCCGGGAGCTCGAAGTCCACTCTGCTAGACTTTCCAGTCTCCTTCTTTGCACGGCAATCTTTGCGCGGCAAATTTTCTCGGCAAACGATGCGACAGTCTTTCGAGAGGCAACCATCAGAGAGGCAACCATGGCAATTCAAAAGATAGGAGTGATTGGGGCAGGCACGATGGGCAACGGGATTGCCCACGTGTTTGCGCGGTCTGGGTTTGACGTCGTGTTGTGCGATGTGGAGCAGCGATTCCTCGATCGGGGCCTCGACACGATTGCGAAGAACCTGGATCGCGAGATTGCCAAGAACAAGATTTCCGCGGGCGACAAGGTCCTAACGCTCGGGCGGATTACGGCAGTGGTGGAGCGGGCGAAACTCGCGGATTGCGATTTCGTGATCGAGGCGGCAACGGAGAAGTTTGCGATCAAGGCGGAAATTTTCCGCGAACTGGATCGCCTGTTGCGGGTAGAAGTGATTCTGGCTTCGAATACGTCTTCGATTTCGATCACCAAGATTGGAGCGCTGACCGGACGCGCCGACAAAGTCATTGGAATGCATTTCTTCAATCCCGTCCCGGTGATGAAGCTGGTCGAAGTGATTCGCGGCCTTGCCACCTCGCAACCTACGTTTGAGGCGGTACGCGGGCTGGCGGTGAAACTGGAGAAGACGCCGGTCGAGGTGAATGACGCTCCGGGATTTGTGTCGAACCGGGTGCTGATGCCGCTGCTGAATGAGGCGATGTATGCGGTGATGGAGGGCGTGGCAACGGCTTCGGCGGTCGATGAGGTGTTCAAGTTGGGGATGGCGCATCCGATGGGGCCGCTGACGCTCGCGGACTTTATCGGGCTCGACGTGTGTCTGGACATCATGCGCGTGCTGCAGGATGGGTTGGGAGATCCAAAGTATCGGCCCTGTCCTCTACTGATCAAGATGGTGGATGCGGGCTGGCTTGGACGCAAGAGCGGACGCGGGTTTTACACCTACTCATAGAATCGGGGATATGACCACAGCCTGGGACGAAATTCTTCCGGCAAGGAAACCGGGTGGCGACGTTTTCTATTATTTGCTGGCGGCGCTGGCGGGAGCGCTGGCGGGTTGGTTGGACATCAAAGTCGGCGACTTGCTGCTGACAGCGATGGTCGTGCTAGCGGCGAACATGCTGCTCGGATTTCTGCGCCCGCGAAAACCCTGGCGCTGGGTTGTCCTGGTTGGAGTGTTTGTTCCTTTGGTCGAGTGGCTGGCGTATTTCTTTCTTTCCGAGAAGCCGGAACGGGCGCAGATCTACGAATCCTTTTTGGCATTTGTTCCCGGCATTGCCGGTGCTTACGGTGCAGCGGTCGGCAGGGGCGTGGTGGATAACTTGTTCGCGAAAAAGTGAGTTGACGATGGGAATGTCGAAGGGCGGGCGAGTCGACTGATCGTCTGATCGGCCGACAACTAGGACGGGGCCAGATGGCGCGGATGGGATCGCTTGGATTTACCCTTTCTCGATCTTTCCTCCTGGTTCCAGCCGCCAAGATTCAGCGCAACCGCCATGCAGGCGGCGCGCAACTCGTCCGCCAGAGCGCGGTCTACCATGGTGCGAGCGACGATCATGCCTCCGATCGATAGGGCGGCGATACCTTGTGCGGTCGAGCGATGCGGTTTGCCATCTTCGGTCAAGCTCCGCTCAAGGACGCTTACCATCGCTTTGAACACGGTCTCGAAGGCGCGCCTCGCGCTTACGCCGCTGCGGGCCACGTCGATCGGCAACGCGACCATCGGGCAGGAGTTCTCAACGTCCTCATAATGCTGGCGAGACAGATAGGCGCGGACGACCTGTGACCCTACGTCGGTCGACGACAGATCCACATGCACGCCTTCCCAGCAACTCTTCCAATGCGGGTCGGTGAAGAAGCACCCTAATACCTCGGCGTAGAGATCGCTCTTGCTTTTGAAATAGCTATAGAATCCGCCGTGCGTCAGCCCCGCGCCGGCCATGATCTGGTGGAGAGAAACACTCTCAAAGCCATACCGGTTAAATAGCTTGCGTGCGCTGTCGATGATGTTTTTCTTGACTGCCGCACGATGACCCGTGGGATAAGGCATGAGGCCTCCTTGTCATTGTCATTGTCATTGAACCGCTGAAGTATGCCGCCAACGGGTCGCCCTGTCCAACGAAATATTATCTTGAACATTTTTTAGCCGAGTGCTGTCATGCGGGGGACAGTTGAACGCGAGAATTTCAGAGGACAATGACGACAATGATCAATCGAACAGATTTACACGGGCAGGCCAATGATCCCACGCGCAGGCAAGCGATCGTCGGTGTTGCGATCGCATTCGGTGGTTTAACCATGGGCTCAAGTAAGGTTTGGGCGGCGGCAGCCGAGGAGGAGATTTCTCATACCGCGGAAGCCATTCACCAGGAACCTCTCATCAACGCGACCCCGAAGCGCATCTACGAAGCGCTCACCGACAGCAAACAGTTCGACAAGATCGTAGAGCTCAGCGGAGTCGCGCAATCCATGCACGTCGGAGACAAACCCTGCGAGATCAGCCGTGAAGTAGGAGGTGCATTCTCGCTCTTTGGCGCCTACGTCACGGGACGACACATCGAACTAGTGCCGAACGAGCGAATCGTGCAAGCCTGGAGAGCGGGCAATTGGCCTCCGGGCGTCTATTCGATCGCGAAGTTCGAACTCGTGAAGCAAGGCTCCGGAACCAGGATCGTGTTGGACCACACGGGCTTTCCTAAAGGCGATGCGGAAGCCCTGGCCTCGGGATGGAAAGCGCACTATTGGCAGCCGCTCGAGAAACTGCTGGCTTAGGCGCTGCTCGGCGTCATCACGGCCGGGCGCAGAGGTACTGGAGCGCCATGGCGTGCTAGAGATCGAGCGCCGGATGAGGTCCGAGGTTCGAGGTCAGATTGCAGAGGCTACTTCTGACGTCTTGACCTTATTTCAGGCCGTCCCACCAAAGGTACCGGTTGCTGAAAAACCATTGCCGTTTCCACAGCCGCAGGGGGTAAGCTACGGAGTATGGGAGTGTCGGTGTCGGTGCTGGCCAGCGGCAGTCGTGGAAACTGCGCGTTGGTGTCGACCAGCTCAACCCGCATTCTGGTGGATGCCGGCCTGTCGGGCCGAGAGACTTTCAAACGGCTGCGGACGCTCGGCGAGCGCGCCGAAGAAATTTCTGCGATCCTGATTACGCATGAGCACTCCGACCATGTTGCCGGCCTGCAGCGGCTGGCGACCAGGCTGAATGTGCCTGTCTTCCTGACGGCACCGACCCATCATGCCTGGAACCGCGCCGTGCGCGACGAAAAAGGTGCAATTCCGGAGCTGCCGAAATCGGAGCATTTCTCCGCCGGGCGCCCCTTTCGTGTGGGCGACGTAGACGTCCTGCCGTTTGGGATCCCGCATGACGCGGTCGACCCTGTCGGCTTCACGTTTATCGCCGAGGGCGTCAAGATCGGTTTTGCCACCGACCTGGGTTACATTCCACGGAATGTCCCTGAACATTTGCGGCGTTGCAGCGTGCTGGTGATCGAATCGAATCACGACGTGGAGATGCTGCGTTCGGGTCCTTATCCGTGGTCGGTGAAGCAGCGGGTGATGAGCCGGGTGGGGCATCTGTCGAACGATGCGCTCGCGGAATTCTTCTCCAAAGACTATGATGGGGGAGCCGAGTACATAGTCTTGGCTCATCTATCTGAACAGAATAACCATCCCGAAAGAGCGCGGGTTGTGGCGGAACAGGCGCTTGCGGGCCGTCAGGGGCTGTGGCACAAGCGTGTGCTGCTGGCAACCCAGACCGATGTTCTCGAATCCATCCGGTTATAGCCTCTTATGAATGAGTGCGTGGAACCGATGGTAGGGAAGATTCTTGCCGGATGGCGCTATGACATTTCCGGCCTCGCTACGGAAATGCGCGGAGATTACGAGCTGCATTTCGACACCTGCGAGCGTTGCCGCCGCCGCCAGAAACTGCACCGTATCATCGATATCTCGCTGATTGTGCTGGCATCAGCGTCTGCCGCCGTGTTTCTGCTGGCGTTTGCTGTGATCCGCCATTTTGGACTGCGTCATGCTTTCTGGCTGGAAGTGGGCGCTCTGGCCGGCTTCGCGCTCTCGGCGCTGATCTGGCTGGTGGTGGCGGTGGCGACTCCGGCGCCGATGGCGGTGGTGGATGTGGCGAAGCTCGGTGCGCGTCACGTGCATGACCGGCTGCCAGCGGAGATCCGCGAGCGGCTGCCGGAAGAGATACGAGTGAAGCTTACTGGGTCGTGAGAGCGATCCATTGGGCTTGCCGGGGTGAGAACAATATGAAGCCCCTGGCCGAGCAAGGCTACCCCCCCATCCGAGGCACTCCGGAGAAACTAGCGCGCTTGGTTGGGTTTCTGCGAATCCTTCAAACCACTTGGGCCCTCAGGATTTCCGGAAGGTTCGTCGCTTTACCGCTCTTGCTAGCTTCCTCCATTGTGGTTCTGGCGGTGCCGGTGAGTTTATCGGAAACGGCCTCAGGTCTGAGACTTCCGCCCAATCGGGTTCGGTTGTGGTTTCGAGTTCGGGGGACAGCTGAAAGTGTTGAACCTCGCCCTTAATCGCCGCAAACGTCAGTCGATCCGAAAAGTCCTGAAAACTCTGCGGCCTCAGTACTTCCGACACGGTTGTAAATCCTACGTCACGTAACAAATTGAGAAGTGACGGCTTCGTGATCCAGAAGCTTGTGGGGTTGTCGAGAGATGACCACGAACGCGATAACTTCGTCGTGACATCGTCTTCCGGCGAATGCTCCATAAATCCCGTTCCACGATAAGTGTGTCCCCGCCAGTGATAACTGAGCGCTGGTCGACCGTCGGGCAGACCGACATGCGTGTCGATGATGGTCAGGTGCTTGCAGATGTCGGCGATTGACTGAATGAATTCGCAGCCATCATTTGCAGGCAAGTGGTAGAGAATTCCCGAACACAGAACCACGTCGAATCGGCCGTAACTTGCCACGCTGAGTTTCCGCACGTCCTCGGTGATAAATTCCACATTGGATAAATTTCTCGATCGTGCCGTCGCTCGCGCGATTGCATTATTAGTTTCCCTGCCCTCTATGCCGACGACCTGCGCGCCGTGACTTGCGAATTCGAGCGCAAACAATCCCTCCAGGCTTCCGAGATCGAGGATTCTCAGTTCGGACCATGGCCTTTGTTCAATATCTGCGATGGTCTGCACAACTCGGCGCAGTCGTAAATGCGGTGCCATGGGGCTTATGGTACGACATCAAGGCAGCTTGTAGAAGTGAAACACCTCGATAAGGAAGTAAGGGGCTGAAGTCGGACCAACAGCACTGACAGGAGAATAACTCGTTTGAAACTGGTGGGCCGGTCTCTGAGCTAGTGAAGCTGTCGAAGCACACAGCGCCAAGACGCACACACTTATTGTGCAGATCACTACTCTCTTCCTCTTTTCCCGGTGATTCCAAGTTCCTCGGCGATTTGAACTGAATCGCACCAAGAGCGAATCCGGGCCCCAACTCGCGGGTCTGCACTCCTAGTTCCCGATTATCTCAGCGTGGGCGCACTCTAACAAAGACGACCGCACCGATTGGGTGTGATCCGTACACCGGCCTAAGCACTTCCGGGACTCCATACCACGTAAATTGTCCACCAATGGCCGTCGACAGATGGGGAATGCGGCCCAGATCGCGGTCATAACCCGCTGTGTATGCTTGCACACGCGTGAGGTAGCGTTCAGTGAAACCAGGCGGCAAAGGATTCTCACCCAGCAACAGTTCGTTGGTGCGGTCAACATTTTCGATGCGAGTCCAAGTGTGGTTCTTTGTGAGGAACTGAAGTGTGGACTCGAACAAGTAGCTGTTGCCAATGTTCCCGTCGACCAGACTCTGATTCCGGCCCCATAGCGCAATCGAAGCCCAGTTTCCGATTCGCATCGGGCGGTTGTACATCAACGATGACGTCATGCGCCGAACATTGTCTTTGGGAGCCAGCGCTTCCGGGCTATGGAGTTGTCCGATCGAATACTGAAAGCTCCAATTCTGGCCTGGGTTCACGGTCACGCGAGTCGACCAGGAATCAATCCTGCCGGAATCAATCTGCCACCTGTCTTCGCCCGGTTCGCGTCCGTGAAATCCAGATGCTTCCACCCTGACCATGCGGTGGGTAAAGCCAACGGTGATCACATCATCCGCAATATGGGTGGAGTCCTGAAGGTGATGCCCAAGTGGAGCGATTGGGTCTTCCGAGGCAGAGGCGCGGTGGGGATACGCGATCGGCCCCATGGCAGGGTCCCCGACGGGCGCGGCATAGAGCGAAAGCATTGTGTTCTCACCCCACTTGTAGTCGTACAGAGCCGCCAGTTCCATGAAGAAGTTATGGGGATGCTGGCCATCCACGATGGGAAGTCCAAAGGCAGTTTCACCCTGCTGAAACAGCTCGGGGTAGCGCCTTTGCGAGATGGTGGCCGGCTCGAAGCTCAGCATCGTGCGCAGGGTGAGAGTACCGTTCCCGAGTTTCCGCTGAGCCATCGGCATGATCCAATTTGTCGAGAACAATTTGTCGGCGCCACGCGGTCCGGATTGCTGGATGTCGTTGAGAAACGCTTCGCCGTGCAACATCAGCGTCCAGCCAAACTTCTTCTTCATGAGCATTTCAACGGGTGTAGAGTTCGGCTCCGCGTCGGTCCCGGCGGTTGCGTGCTGTTGCAGAAATTGGATGAGAGAATCCGACTCCATGCTCATTGTCTGAGTCTGATCTCTGACCCCGCTCATGCCTGCCACGTTCTCGGTTGCTTGATTCGACTGGTTTTGTACCGACATGTTCATGTCTTGGTGAGCATCTTGCCCGACCGAACGCCCCAAAGAAATGAGAAGCAACAAAATATTTCCTATCGTCCGCATCATCGCCCCTTAGCGTGATTGAAAACGAATTCGACGGTGCCTCGGCGTGCGCATTGCCCACGAATGCCGAGAACAAAACTGCGTCTGGAGTTTTCGTTCCTAGATGCGAAGCGGGGTTCGATTCGGCAGAGGGCCTGAAGAAAGGGACGGACTGAGGAACGGCTCGAGGGTGCGATTGCCTTCATCAGGCACAGCGACGACAGAAGAAGGGAATTCGACGAAACTCTGCACGAATGGATTGGTTGGCAGAATCGAAGGACCGTGACCGGCCGCACAGCATTGATGACTGATTGGCGTTCGGGCCGGTTGACCGTGATTGTGGCACCCGGCTGGGACCGACGGTACCGTAGCGTGCGATGGCAGAAGCATCAGACTGCTCGAAAGCGCAGCCGTGCACAGCAGAAGGGCTGCAACCGATTTTGAGCCGAACCAAGTCACTCTCCTTTGTATGATGCAGAAAAACCCTTCGAGTTGCAATCACCCTTTCAACCGCATCATCGCCTATCCCAAACCCCCAATGATGCGGTAGCTTCTACATAGGATCCCGTCATGAAGGGAGTTGAGATTTGAGTATTCAGGATGAGCTGGAGCTAGTATCCCTAAAAGCGGCTGGCCGCGTTGTCCGCATGGTGCTGGATGCGATGAAGGCTGAAGTCAGGCCCGGTGTTACGACCCGCCATCTGGATGAAGTGGGCGCGCGCGTCATGCAGGAGAACGGGGCGCGCTCAGCTCCGTCGGTGGTGTATCAATTTCCGGGTGCCAGTTGCATAAGCGTGAACGATGAAGCGGTCCACGGAATTCCAGGCGAGCGCAAGCTGAAGGAAGGCGACCTGGTGAAACTTGACGTGACGGTCGAAAAAGACGGCTACATGGCCGACGCCGCCATCACCGTGCCGGTCGGTCGCGTGGATTCTCAGGCTGAAGAACTCATGGCCTGCGCGGAGCGCGCTTTTCACAAGGCGATGCTGGTAGCCCGGGCTGGGTTCCGCGTGTTTGAAATCGGAAAGATGGTCGAGCGCGAGGTGCGCAAATCGGGCTTCTCGGTCGTCCGCGAACTGGGGGGACACGGCATCGGACGCACCATCCACGAGTTGCCGCACGTGCCCAACTACCCTGACCCGCACGCCCGCCAGATCATGAACGAGGGCCTCGTCATCACCGTGGAACCGATCATCTCGAGCGGCTCGGGGCGGGTGTTTACCGACAAAGATGGCTGGACGGTGCGGACGGGCGATCACTCCTTATCGGCGCATTTCGAGCACACTTTGGTGATTACGACCGGGATGCCCATTCTGTTGACTGCTGGTTAGCGTATCCGCCTGGTGTCGAGCGTTGCCATGTTGCGATCGATCCGGTTGCGACTCCCTCAGTCGGTCAGCAGGCCACCCGTGAGCTCCCTGAGACGCTCGATGCGATGTTCGCGGCAGTAGTCGGTCAGATTCTCGACCAGCGTTTCGGTCGCCACCGGATCAAAGTAACTCGCGGTTCCTACCTCGACCGCGCTTGCTCCGGCCAGCATGAATTCCACCACATCGGTCGGGGTGGTGATTCCGCCCATGCCAATCACCGGAATGTTCACAGCATGGGCCACGTCATAAACCATGCGCAGCGCAATCGGCTTGATCGCCGGGCCGGAGAGGCCGGCGGTTACATTGGCGATTCTCGGGCGGCGCGTTTCCGCGTCAATCGCCATGGCCACAAATGTATTGACCAGGGAGATGGCGTCGGCGCCTGCTTCCTGGGCAACGTAGGCCATTTGCGCGATCGAGGTGACATTGGGCGAGAGTTTGACGATGATGGGCCGTGACGACGCGCGCTTTGCCGTCCGCACCACTTCGTCGAGTAAGTGCGGATCGCTGCCGAACTGAATGCCGCCGTGCGCCGTGTTGGGGCACGACACGTTGATTTCGTACGCCGAAATCCCCTCGCCCTGATTCAGGATCTCAATCGTCTGCTCGTAGTCGGCACGGGTGTAGCCGAAGACGTTCGCGAACACGACTACCTGCTTTTTCTCACGCAATGCGGGGAGTTTTTCGGTGAGGAAGGCTGGCGCTCCGATATTCTGCAGCCCGATGGCATTCAGCATCCCGGCAGCGGTCTCGAACAGACGCGGCGGCGGGTTTCCGGTCATCGGCTCTTTCGAGAGACCTTTGACCACCAATCCGCCGAGCCGGTCGAGATGCACGATATCTTCGAATTCGACGCCATAGCCAAAGGTGCCGGAAGCGGCGATGATTGGATTCTTCAGGTCGATGCCGGCAAAGCTGACGGTCAAGTCCGGATTGCCGGGCGTCATTGCATCCCTCCGGCGGGCGGCGGGGAGGCTGGGGGTGCGGAGAACGATGCCGCGGGATGATGCGGCGGCGCCAGCGCTTCGATCAGCACTCTGCCTGTCGCTTTTGCGGGCGCATTGATTCCGAGCAACGAAGCTAGCGTGACCGCAAGATCGACCGGCTCGGCGTGCGTCCGATAAATTCCGGGCTGGAAAGCCAGACCATAGAATGCGAGCGGCACGTGGGTATCGTACGAGAAAGGCGTCGCGTGATCGGTACCCTTGGTGATTCCAACGTGAAACAGGCTGGGCATTCCGATCACATACCATCCGCCTTCAGGCGAGTAGCTGTGAGCATAGCGGCGGCCGGTCTCGGTGGCTGGAGTTTCCCCACGCGCCAGTTGCGCTTTGGTGAAGTACCCGGCGAATCCCGCCTGCTTCATGGCCTCGCCGGCGTCGGCTTCGGCATCGGATTCCTTTTTCCCGGCGGGAGCTCCTGCAAAGGCTTCTTCGCTCAGCCAGGCGAGCGGATAATCGAGATCGAGCACGTAGTCGGCTTTCTTCGCGTATTTCTTCGCGAGCAAGGAGTTGATTTGTTCGCGCAGGGCTTTCGAGTCGAGATTGGCGGCGGACAGACGAAGAGTTTTCGCGAATTCGGGCAGAGGCGCGATGCCGTGGTCAGCCGAAAGCGCCATCCACAGGTTGGCCATTCCGATCTGATGACCGAGGAAGTCGAAGAAATCTCCCAGTTGCCGATCCAGTTCTAGCGCCATGCCGCGCATTTGTGGAGAATCGGGGCCAACCTGGTGGCCGAGAATATCGTTCGCGGAGAGGCTGATGACCAGCAGGTCGGTCGCCGAGCCCGCGCCCAGCTTCTCGTATAAAACCAGTTCCTTGGCAAACTCAAACTCGTAGTCGTTGGCAAAAGGAGTGGAGCCGACGACCTCGTAGAAGCCGGCGGGAGTACCGTCTTTGGTCTTGCGAGGGGCGGTCGAGCCAAGCGTGTTTCTGTCGCCATCTTTCTCTCGCCACTCGCGATTCCAGTATTTTTCGGCGCGATGGCCGCCATTGAAATTACGCACCCACTCGGGGAGATCGGGACGGTAGTAAGTGGAGGTGATCCAGTCGCCGCTTTGCGGATCGATCCAATACGCGGCGTCTCCGCCAAATCCCGCGAGCAGGACGGCGGCGCGATCCTTCAGCGAGATTGCGAACACCCGAGCCTTGCCGCCCGTAGCCAGTTTCAACTCGTCGCCGAGCGTATCGCTCAAGAGGTTGTGGGGCGATGCGCCCGGGCCATCGCGGTTCACACCGACAAGTTTGGTGCTGTCGTCTTCGACCGACGTGACCCGCTTCCTTTTCTGCGGGTCCCACCATTCGTTGGCAACGATGCCATGATCGCTCGTGTAGCTGCCGGTGAACAGGGTGGCGTGTCCGGGGGCGGTGCGAGTGTTGGCGTAGTCGTAGTTGCAGTCGGTGAAATACGCGCCGTGATCGAGAAACACGCGAAAGCCTCCGTCCGCGAACTGGTCGCGATAGCGTTCCAGATAATCGCCGCGGAACTGGTCGATCACGATGACCACAACCAGCTTGGGACGCGCGTTGTAGGCGGATGGGAACGCGGCGGGGATGGTGCAGATCAAAAACAGCACCACGAACAGGGGGCGGGGAAGTCTCATTGCGACTTAGTGTACAGGAGAAAAGAGGCGAACCGCAGAGGTCGCGGAGCGCCTAGAGCGATTCTTTTTCCCGTTATTCTCCGCGTTTTCTGCGTCCTCTGCGGTTCAAGATTGGATCGTTCGCCAGCACGGAAGGGCGTTTTTCAGCTAAAGTTAATGCAGCATGCTCGATCTGAGTTTTGTGCGTGACAACCTCGCGCTGGTCGAAGAAAAACTGCGCCAGCGCGGAATGAACCCTGCGGAAGTGCTGAAAGACTTTCGCACCGTCGACGCTGAGCGCCGCCAGGCGATCACGGCCGCGGAAACTCTGCAGGCGCGCCGCAACCGCGCTTCCGAGGAAATTGCCAAGCTCAAGAAAAGCGGGCAGGACGCTTCGGCCGCAATCAACGAAACAAAACAAGTGCGCGAGCAGATCGCGGAGTCGGAAAAAAAGGCGGCCGAACAAGAAGCACGCCTGCGCGAAATATTGACCTCCCTCCCCAATCTTCCCCACTCGAGCGTGCCCGTCGGATCAAGCGCCGAAGCAAATGTCGAAGCACGCCGCTGGGGCGCGCCGCCGCAGTTCGATTTCACCCCCAAGCCACACTGGGAGCTGGGCGAACAATTGGGGGTGCTCGATCTCGAGCGCGCCGCCAAGCTGTCAGGCGCTCGCTTCGCCGTGTATTGGGCACTCGGTGCGCGACTGGAGCGGGCTCTTGCCAACTTCATGCTCGATTTGCACGTGCGCGAGCACGGATACACGGAAGTGCTCCCGCCTTATCTGGTGAACTCCGAATCCATGTATGGTACTGGCCAGCTTCCGAAATTCGCCGCGGATTTGTTTCGCGTTCCCCATGGCGAGAAAGACCTCTGGCTGATTCCGACCGCCGAAGTGCCAGTCACGAACCTCTATCGCGACGAAATACTGGAGGGCGCGCGCTTGCCGATTCGCCTCACCGCGTACACCCCGTGTTTTCGCAGCGAGGCTGGATCCTACGGCAAGGACGTCCGCGGAATTATCCGCCAGCATCAGTTTCAAAAGGTCGAACTGGTAAAGTTCTCGCGCCCCGAGACTTCCTACGATGAACTCGAAAAGTTGACAAGCGACGCCGAGACGGTATTGCAGAAACTTGGCCTGCACTATCGCGTGCTGACGCTCTGTACCGCGGACATCGGGTTTTCCGCGGCCAAGACTTATGATTTAGAAGTCTGGCTTCCGGGACAGAATCTGTTCCGCGAGATTTCGTCGTGCTCGAATTTCGAGAGTTTTCAGGCGCGGCGGGCGAATATTCGCTACCGTCCCGAGGGCAAGAGCAAGACCGAGTTTTTGCATACTTTGAACGGCAGCGCTTTGGCGGTGGGGCGCACCTGGGTGGCGATCATGGAGAATTATCAGCAAGCCGACGGCAGCGTGCGGATTCCCGAGGCGTTGCAGCCTTATATGGGTACCGACCGCATTGCGGCAAGGAGCGCATAAACAGCATTCGCCGCGTGAATTTGCGCGGCGGGTGCGATTTGCCATCACATGAATTCCCAAATACACTGGCAGCAACCCGAGGCCTCGACGGTGCTCGAAGGCACCGCCTCTCCAATGGGCGCGATCTGGCGCACAATCCGCGGATATATTTTGTGGTCGTATGAGCGGGGCAGCCTGCACTATGACATCATGGTCACGCTGATCCTCCTCTTTGTTTTTGTCTCGCCGCACCTCATCAACTTCAAGGACAAACCGGTCGAGCGCAATCCGCATCTTACCGGCGTGGTTGTGATTCCGGGCGAAAAGGGCGAGTTCATCTATCAGATCCAAGCCTCGGCGGTGAACACCGCCGCGGGTGAGGACGTTCGCCGGCAACTGGAGCGGATTATTGAACCGATCTCTGGCGCCGTCAGCATCACCAATGTCGAGACGATCAAGGACGCCACCGGACATACGCAAAGTTACAAAGTCTGGGTCGAAAAGGAATAGCTGTGCTCAAGAAGCTTTTTCTCGGGACCGCGTTGATCGGCTGGCTGCTGACAGCAGCGGCGCTCTCGCAGAGCGATTCCGCCGGGCTCGAACGGGTTCTCGACCAGATGGATGCGGCGGCCCGAAACTTCAAGAGCGCCGAGGCGAGCGTCGTCTGGGACCAATATGACAGGGTGGTCAACGAAACCGACACCCAGAAGGGTAAGATTTATTTTCGGCGCGAGAACGGCGAAGTGCAGATGGCTGCGGACTTCGTCGAACCCGACAAAAAGTACGTCATCTACAGCGGCGGCAGAGTTCAGGTGTATCAGCCGAAGATCGATCAGGTGAACGAATACGATGCGGGCAAGAATCGCAGCGAGGTCGAAAGCTTTCTCGTCCTCGGTTTCGGCGGGGCCGGACACGACCTGCTCAAATCGTACGACGTGAAGTTTTATGGGACCGAGACCATCAATAGTATCGTCACCGGGAAACTGGAATTGATTCCAAAGTCCGCGCGCATGAAGAACAATATCGCGCGTATTCTGCTCTGGATTGATCCGGCCAAGGGAGTTTCCATCCAGCAGCAGTTCTTTGAGCCGGAAGGGGACTATCGCCTGGCGAAGTACTCCGATGTACAAATCGGTCAGAAACTTCCCGAGGGGGTGTTTAAGCTGAAGACCACCGGGAAGACCAAGTTTCTACCGCCGCAAGGATAGAGTTTTGAAGGCTAACGGGTATGCGAAATCGGAACCAATAGAAACAAGCTGAAAAAGACCGTCGGGGACGATATACTTCACAAGAACCACGAAAGTTGAGTTCGAATGGCTAAGGTTTTTACCATCACCGTTCCTCCGGATTTGTCGCGCAAGAAACGTGAACGCACCGCCGACCCCCGTTATGTGGACGGCCAGAAGATGCTGGTCGAAGCGATGAGATATCTGGCGCAGGCCGATCCGGTGGCCAATCGCGGCGCGATCGAACTGCTCTCGGAACACGTCCGCACCCGTTTCCGCATGACCGATTCCCCCCTGAGCTGAGAATCGCTTTTTCTTCTTTTTTTGTCTTTTTTCTATCGCTTTCCCATTCCTACGGGACTGCTTCGGCAGGCTGCGGGCAAAAAAAAACCCCGACCCGAGCCGGGGGCGAAGATAAGATGAAAGATCCTACTTCGAATCGTCCTTCTTCGTGTCGGCTTTCTTCGCTGTTTTCTTGTCTTTTTTGGCTTGCTTCTTCTGGGCTTTTTGCTCTTTCTTCGCTGCCGTCTTGTCCGAAGCCTGGTCACTCTGGGCGAAGGCAAACGACGACATCGAAACAGATAGAGCGAGGGCAAACAACAACGCGAGTACTTTCTTCATTTTTTGGATGCTCCTTGAGATATACCAACCTCCGGGCCCTGAGACATACGTTTTCCCGGATCGGTCAATTATACACGGAACAGGGATTTTCCAAGCAAAATGGCGTCCGCGACCCACCCGCAACCCGTAAGTCCCGCAAAATCTTATGCTTCGCAATTGTCCATGAAGGGACAGGTTTTGATAACCCTTTCACTGCGGCTCGACGGCGGCGAGTCCCCATCGACCATCCCAGTCCCCCCTACTTGGGGGCCATCACCCATTGCCGGCGTCGCAGCCGGCGTGCCAGTTCGAGCGTGAACAGGGGACCAAGGGTTGTGAGAGCGATCGCTACCCATCCGAGCCCTTGGCCGCGCATCACAACCATCGAGATCGCCGCTGACACCACACCGTAGCCTGTGAGCAAGCTCCGGCTGAATGGATTGAGAGGCTGGGACCTTCGCCGCACCTCGCGCGACAACGCCTGGTGGAAATCCGGCGACAGACGCGGAACCGGTGCGGCCATCGATCGCCGCAGTAAGCTGTCGATTTCGGCCTCGCGAGGATCCATTTCAGACATACGAATATCCTCTCTGTTTCAGCATGCCATCGAGAAGCTGGCGAGCACGGTGGAGATATGACTTGGCTGTATTCTCCGGAACGTCGAGCAGGGCAGCGACTTCAGCCACACTTGCGCCCATCCAATAGTACAAACCGAGAGCGGATTGGTAGACCTCGGGTAGGGTTGCAATGCATTCCGAAAGGGACTGATCGCGCTGTGCGGTTTCTAAAAGCGAGTGCGGACCCGGCTCCGCAGTCTCTACCTGAGAAAGCGCGGTGTCATCCAAATGCGGTCTTCGGTAACGGGCCCGTGCCTTCAAGTTCACCGCCTGGTTGAACGTGATGCGGTAAATCCAGGAGCTCACTTCTGCTTCGCCCCGAAACGATGCGAGCGCATGATGGACCTTCAGAAACACCTCTTGCGCCACCTCTTCTGCCTCCGCTGCAAATTCTCGCCCCAGAATCGAAAGAGCAAGACGAAACACCCGGTCGCTATGGCGGCGAACTAGCTCGGCAAAGGCGTCTTGGTTGCCAACCTGCGCGCGGGCTACGAGTTGGGAATCGCTTTCCACTCTTATCAACGGTTCGCATCGCGTTTCAAAAAGTGGAAGGCAATCAGGCCCACGCCCAAAAAGGCGAACGGCAGGGGTGATACCCAAAATGAATGCACGTCCGCCTCAAGAGTCCGATAGAGCACAATCATGGTTCCCACGGCAAGACTGAACAGCACGGTACCCAAGATCGGGAGCACGTTCTGATCGGGGTCAAGCGGCTGCCGCGGGGGCTCGAGCGGAAATTCAGGCAGGGGGATACCCTTTTCCATCGCCAAGAGCCTCTCCTGATGAATCATCTCGAGCCGTTTCCTGCGGCTTTCGAGCTTCACATAGACATAACCTACAATGCCCGCCGCCACCGCTAGCACAACCGAACCATCGCCGACTGTATAGCTCATTCTGTCACCTCAACCCTTAAGACAGGGTGAACCGTCGTCCGGTTGCAAGGTTGCGCATCGACGGCTGCGTCCCGAACAGTTGCCGGCTGTTCGTGGATATTATCGCCGTGGTTTGAGGGAGTTGTAGGATATTTACTGAAGGGTCGGTCACCGTTCGGTTCGGATGTGGTTCCGATTGGTTTTCCTGACCTCCTCGACCCAGGTGTAAAATAGAGATCGCGAATATCCGCGCAAATTGATCCGTCCCGAAAGGATCCCCTATGGCAACCGTCGAAGCACCGCCGCGTCTGCAACTTCGCCTTCATCAAGGTGCGTTCAAGAATGAGTCGTTCGTCGACTTCACCAAAGAAGAAAATGTGCGCAAGATGCGCTCCGCCATCGAGAAAGTGCGCGGCCAACTGGGGCGCGAGTACGACCTGATCATTGGCGGAAAGCGCATCAAGACCTCCGATAAGATCCGTTCCATCAATCCCTCCAAGCCTTCGGAAGTAGTCGGCATTCACCAGAAAGCTGGCAAAGAGCAGGTCGAGCCCGCAGTCGAAGCCGCTTCGCACGCTTTTGGTCACTGGCGCCAGACGTCGGTCGAGGAACGCGCGTCGCTCCTGTTCCGCGTGGCGGATGTGATGCGCGAGCGCAAACTTGAATACATGGCTTGGCTGGTGTTCGAAGTCTCGAAGAACTGGTTCGAGGCCGACGCCGACATTTCAGAGACGATCGATTTCTGTGAGTTCTACGCACGCGAGGCGCTGCGCTTATCGAAGGCCGCACCACCCGTGCAACTGCCGGGTGAGCGCGACACGCTGATGTACATTCCGCTGGGCGTCGGAGCCGTGATTCCGCCGTGGAATTTCGCTTGCGCCATCATGGCCGGCATGACGCTCGCTTCGATCGTCAGCGGCAACACCGTGGTGCTGAAGCCATCGAGCGATTCGCCGACGATTGCGGCCAAGTTTGTGGAACTGCTCGAACAATGCGGCATGCCCGAAGGCGTGGTGAACCTCTGCCCGGGCGGAGGCGCGAGCTTCGGCGACGCCCTGGTGGCGCATCCCAAGGTTCGCTATGTCGCCTTCACGGGCTCGCGCGAGGTCGGCTTGCACATCAACCGGACCGCCGCGCAGCAACAACCCGGCCAGTTATGGATCAAGCGCACCATCCTCGAAATGGGCGGCAAAGACGCCATCATCGTCGATGCCGACGCCGATATCGACTCCGCCGTCGAAGGCGTGGCTACAGCGGCTTTCGGCTTCCAGGGCCAGAAGTGCTCGGCCTGCTCGCGCGCCATTGTTGACGAGCGCGTCTACGACAAGTTCCTCGAGCAGCTGAAATCCCGCGTCGAACGCATCACCATCGGAGATCCCACGCTGAACCCACAAATGGCTGCCGTCATCAACGAAGGTTCGATGAACGACATTCTCGGATATATCGAGATCGGTAAGAAAGATGGCCGCCTGATTACCGGCGGGGCGCGGGACACCAGTGCGGGCGAGGGTTATTTCATTCAGCCGACGGTGATTGCCGACATCCCGGCGAAGTCGACACTCGAGCAGGAAGAAGTCTTCGGACCGGTGCTGGCGGTGATCAAGTCGCGCAACTTTGACCACGCCCTCGAGATCGCCAACGATACCGAGTTCGGCCTGACCGGGGCCGTCTATTCAAGTTCGCGCGAGAAACTCGATCGCGCGGTGCGAGAGTTTTACGTTGGCAACCTCTATCTCAACCGCAAATGCACGGGAGCCATGGTGGGCGCGCATCCGTTCGGCGGTTTCAATATGTCCGGGACGGATTCAAAATCCGGAGGCCCGGATTACCTCTACTTGTTTACGCAAGCAAAAAGCGTAGGCGAAAAGATTGGCTAGCTCGACCTGTGGTGACGGGGGCTATGCCCCGTCCGGGCGAGTTGGAGCGGATACTAGAGGCGGGTCGGAGACCCGCCGCCACCAAGCATGATTCCGGTAAGACCGGTTAGTTGCCGATCCCCGCACTCTGGGATTGCGGCACGGCTGCTGCTGCCGTCGCGGCCGCGGCTTCGTTCAGGATGCGGTGATGAATGGTAAACAGCGCCAGCTCCAGCCGGTCCGACACACCGATCTTGTCGTAGACGTTGCGCAGATAATTTTTGATCACCTGCTCGGTCGTGCCCAACTGGGTGGCGATCTCTTTGTTCTTATATCCCTGCACGATGAGCGCCACGATGCGCAGCTCCTTGGCCGTCAAACGGTCGCGGACGCGCAGCCCGACCATATCGTTCTCGGTCAACTCGCTCGGCACAGCCATGTCCTGCACCCAGTTTTCGCCGCGCGCAATCTTCCGGACACAGTCGACTAGCGCGGGGCTGGTCACGTTGCGATAGACCACGCCGTGGGCACCCGCCGCCATGTAGCGCTGCGCGCTCTCGCCGGTGTCGGCGAGGACGACGACGCGCGTCTTGTTCTTGTTGGCAGCCGTGAGGACAGAGTTGAAGTCGGAGTGGAAGCCTCCGGCAATGATAAGGACGGCGGCGCGAAACTTGTCGAGCGCCATGAACATCTGCTCGGCAGTTTGCGCCTGGGCCACAATACGCATTTCGTCTTCTACGGCCAGTACCTTGGCGATGCCAGCGCGGAAAATCGCTTGATTGTCGGCCAGAATAAGTTTCAGCATGGTCGCTCCCGGTTAACTGTTGCGCACAAATTCGTAAGAATCGATTACGCAAGCGACGCCCCGGTGATCCCCGGGTTCGGTGCTGGCGTTAGGCTCATCGGTCCGCACTACGCGGCCGCGACACTGAATCACAACATCGTCCTTGCCGCCCGTGACTTCCGGCGGGAGGGTGATCTCAAACTCTACTGGTGAGCCGACCTCGAGCGACGCGTCGGCGCGGATGTACACGCCGGCGGCACTGAGGTCGCCGGTCATGCCGCTGTGGGTGTCACCCGCGGCATCTTCCTTGTGAATCTTGATCGGCAAATGCAGCGGAAACCTTTTCCCGGTACGCGCTTCGGTCACGACTCCTCCTCTGCCCTCGCCCTGCGCTTCCACCGAAAGCCCGGAGACTGCGAAACTCCCAGCCGAAAGCGTCTCGAGCAGCTAACGGCGTTATATCACGGAAAATACCCGAGAAGAAGCCCTCGATTACCTTCGTAATCTCAGTAGGAACTAGGTACCTCTCCGGGTGCGGGCGGCCGATTCAGCCCGAATGGAAGTAAGAAACCCGCATGTTTAGCGGAGAATTCACGCAAAAACCCGCGCGAAACATTGCCAGATCTGAGGCAATCGGCCGTTCACGACGCTGCTCGCTCCGGGCTGCTGGCACAATCAAATTGTGCCAGCGAAGCACGCGGCGCCGCTCGGATTCCAAGCGGGCTGGAGGCGCCAATCGCCCGGAGCACGAAAAACGGCAGAGCGATCGGCGGGATCCGCAGATTGAAATCGAGACCCTTCAGAAGGGTGGGACGCGATGAATCCTCAGCTATTCTCAGCGATCATTCCGCAGTCTTGGGTCAGCTATACTAGCGAACACAAACCGTTACCCGAACAGAGAGAAGGGTTCCGGAACCGTCAAGGCTTGGGCAGGCGGCAACTCGGCTGATCGAAAATTGAGGGCCGCTTTGAAGCCCCGCTCGTAACCTGACGACAAGGGTCGAAGGAACAAGAATCATGAACTGGGCGAACGAATCGGTATTGGTCACGGGTGGAACGGGTTCGTTCGGGAAGAAGTTTGTCGAGATCATGCTGCGCGACTACCAGCCACAACGACTGGTGGTTTTCAGCCGGGACGAGTTGAAGCAGCACGAGATGCGAAGGTCGGGCTTCGATCATCCGAGCATGCGATATTTCATTGGCGATGTGCGGGACGTCGAGCGCTTGAAGCGCGCGCTTGCGGGAGTGACGGTGGTGGTGCACGCGGCGGCGCTCAAGCAGGTCCCGGCCTGCGAGTACAACCCGTTCGAAGCGATCCAGACCAATATCATGGGCGGGCGCAACGTGACTGATGCGGCGATCGATCAAGGCGTGCGCCGGATTCTCGCGCTCAGCACCGACAAGGCGGTGAATCCGATCAACCTTTACGGCGCCACCAAGCTGTGCGCAGAAAAGGTATTTGTGCAGGCGAACGCCTATGGGGGGACTCAAGGCACGCGGTTCAGTTGTGCGCGTTACGGGAATGTGGTCGGCAGCCACGGCAGCGTAATCCCGGTTTTTCTGGAACAGCGCCGGCGCGGGAAGATCACGATCACCGATCCTCGAATGACCCGATTCTGGCTGACGCTCGAGCAGGGAGTGAGGTTTGTGATCCGGTGCCTGGAACAGATGCATGGCGGCGAGATTTTTGTTCCCAAGATTCCGAGCATGCGACTGATGGATCTGGCGGAGACCGTAGCTCCGGGTTGCCGGGTCGAGTACATCGGGATTCGTCCCGGGGAAAAGTTGCATGAGGTGCTGATCTCCGAAGACGAGTCGCGACAAACGCTCGAAACCGAAGACATGTACGTGATTCAGCCCTCGCATCCGTGGTGGAAGTCGGAAAATTGGGTCAATGCCAAGCCGCTCCCGGAAGGCTTCCGTTATTCGAGCGACAACAACGAACGCTGGCTGACTCGGCCGGAACTGGAAGAATTGGTAGCGCCTGAGGCGAGCGCTGCCGAGGAGCTGCCGGCGTCGGTGTAGCGGGTAGCCCTTGAAGCTCCGTCTGATTCTCGGGCGGCTCGCATTGCGAGCGACTGAAGCGATGCCCGAGATGAAGCAAAGCGGTATACGAAACCAGAATCTTGCCTACGAACCAGACTTGCGCAACGGCCCCGCTAGAATGAGCGCCTTACCCACAAAGTTGGAAGCGCTCGCCATTGGTGGGGGCACACCCGTCCGGAGAAGTTTGTTGTCTTACGGGCGGCAAAGTCTGGATGACTCCGATGTTGAGGCGGTGGTTAATGTTTTGAAGTCGGACTGGCTGACCACTGGACCGAAGGTCGACGAGTTCGAACAACGGTTTGCCGTTTGGGTCGGCGCGCGGCACGCGGTCAGCTTCAGTTCGGGCACGGCCGCCTTACATGGCGCGGCTTTTGCCGCGGGTCTGGGGCCCGGGGATGAAGCGATCACGACCCCCCTGACCTTCTGCGCGACGGCCAATTGCATTTTGTACCAGAGGGCCACGCCGGTGTTCGCCGACGTCTCGCCGGACACGCTGAATCTCGATCCCGGTGAAGTTTCGAGAAAGCTGTCTGCCGCGTCTTCTCCTGTAAAGGCCGTCATCGCGGTCGATTACGCGGGCCATCCCGCTGCTCTCGATGAACTGGGAGAACTGGCGAAGTCGCACGGAGCGTTCCTCATTGAAGACGCCTGCCATGCGCTCGGAGCCGAATACCGGGGCAGGCGCGTCGGCGGTATTGCCGACATGACTGTGTTCAGCTTTCATCCGGTGAAGCACCTGACCACCGGGGAAGGCGGGATGGTTGCGACCAACGATGCTCGGCTGGCCGAGACGCTGCGATGCTTTCGCAATCACGGCATCAGCAGCGAAGCGCGGCAACGGCAGGAATCCGGGCAGTGGTTCTACGAGATGGTCCTACTCGGATTCAATTACAGGTTGACAGACATCGCCTGCGCGCTCGGATTGTCGCAACTGGGGAGGCTGGCGGCGAACTTGGCACGGCGGCAGGAAGTCGCCGCGCAGTACGCCGAGGCATTCCGGGATTTGCCGGCCATCGTCATCCCCGCGGTGCGCGATGGCGTGGTTCCGGCGTGGCACTTGTATCCGATCCGCCTGAACCTCGAATTGCTCGCGGCCGGACGAACAGAAATATTTCAGGCGCTTCGCGCGGAGAACATCGGCGTGAGTGTTCACTATATCCCGGTCCCTCAACATCCCTATTACCGCGAGCGCTTCAATACCGAAGCGGGCTATCCGGTTGCAGAAGACGCCTATGAGCGAATGATCAGTCTGCCCATGTTTCATTCCATGACGGCGCAGGATGTGGACGACGTGATCCATGCGCTGCGTAAAGTGGTGACCCACTACGAACGCAAACGAGGTCGCTCGCATTTGCTTGATCGGAGTCGATGAACCCAGGCGCAGTTCTGATTCGGGCCGATGCCAGTCTCGCGATAGGCACCGGACATGTCATGCGCTCTCTTGCCGTGGCCGAAGCCTGGCAAGATGCCGGCGGCGTGGCAAGTTTTGCCGTGGCGGAGTTGCCGGAGGGGCTTCTGCCGCGCGTGAGCGCCGAAGGAGCCTCACTGCGCCGGGTTCATGCAGCCCCAGGCAGTGTCGAGGACGCTCGTGAGACCGTCGCCGAAGCGCACCGATTGAGTGCCGATTGGGTCATGATCGACGGCGATCGCTTCCGAAGTGATTATCTGGCGACGGTTCGGGCCGCAGGCTTTCGAGTGCTGCTCATCGATGATTTCGCCGACCGGGAATCGTTTCCTGCCGATCTGATCGTCAATCCGAATCTGGACGACGATGAGGAGCCGTATCGAAGACGGGGAGCGACCGCACGACTGTTGCTTGGCCCGTCTTACGTTTTGCTCCGCCGCGAGTTCAGGCAAACAGCGGAAAAAAAAGAGATTCGGCAAACGGGTAACCGGATCCTCGTCTCTCTTGGAGGAAGCGATCCGGAGAATCTGACCCCGAAAATCGCGGACTCTCTTGCACATCGCTCCGATCTTGACCTGACAGTGATCGCGGGAGCTGGCTACGATCAACTCGCTCAGCTACGAAAACTGAAGGCGAGCAATCTCCGAATCGTATTCAATCCTCGAAACATTGCGCAGTTCATGAAAAACTCCGACCAGGCAATCATCGCCGCAGGGGGAACGCTCTGGGAGCTCCTTTTTATGGGTTGTGCGGTGTTGAGCTATTCGAGAAACACTGTACAAGCGCGGGTAGTACAGGATTTGTCGCATCGCGGAGTCGTGGTAGACATGGGTGAGACTCGCCACTTCGATCCGGCAAAGCTTGCGGTTTCAGTGAAGGAGTTGGTCGATTCGCCCGTGAGGCGCGACCGCATGACGAACCTGGGCCGTACGCTCGTCGATGGCTTGGGAGCAATCCGGGTGGTCGAACGAGCACAGCGATCAGAAGTGCAATGACGTGTCCGCATGAATTCCGTCGCATCTTCCGAGCGGGACCGCTTCTGCAGATGGCTGGGAATACCGCTGCCGCTTCCCTGGGGACTCGAGAAGCGTCTCTCTAGTGCCCATCGTGCGTCGGAACGTAGCCGCAGCGGCAGCCGCGCAAGAAGCGGAGAGAAGCGGCAAGAAGCGGTTGACAGAAGCGGCAAGAAGCGATTGACGGAGAATGATCTTTCGGATTACCATCAGCCAAGGACTCTCAGAAGGGTGGGGTTAGGATGATCGGGGCTCGATTCTTGAAGATTCTGAGCTACATGATGATTATGATTTTTCCGGCTGCCCTCTTTGCAACGGACCAACCTGCTGCCATGCTCTACAGCCATGGAACCGCAATGCTCAATGGCGACAGCGTCACAAGATCGTCGGCGATCTTTTCCGGAGACTTGGTGCAAACCAGCGCGGACTCAGCGGCCAATATCAATGCTTCGGGCTCGATCGTGATGGTTCGAAATGACTCGCTGGTTAAGTATCAGGGTAATTCCGTCGAATTGGAGCACGGAGGAGTGACCGTATCGACCTCGAAATTGCTGTCAACCCGCGCTGGCGACGTGACCGTGTCACCGGCCGCTGGTGTTTGGACCGAATTTGAAGTCAGAGATGTGGATGGCAGGGTCCAGATTGCGGCGCGAACGGGCGACCTGACCATTAGCGATGGCACTGAGACAACGACACTGTCCCAAGGTCAGGAGACCACTCGAGACGATCAGTCGGACGAAAACAAGAAGAAGAAAAAGCACCATAACGGAGGAGCGCCTCCTGCCGCGCAGGGGGGCATCATGAGTTCGCCCTGGGCAATCGGTATCGGCGGGGCTGCCATTATCGGCGGGACGATCTTTGTGTTAACGAAACCCGAGCAACCGGTGAGTCCATCGCAGTAGCCCGATCAACCAGTGAAATCCTCAGCGAGTTTCCCCTGTCTCCCGGAGACCCTCGTCTAACCTCAGATCCCCGTTTTAACCTCCCGTTCAAAAGTGCCAGACGATGCCGAGGCCCGCGAAGATATTATGTTGGCGGCTCTTGCCCGAATTCACATCGAGTTGCGGCACCCCCGACCAGAAGTCTCGACCTTCCCCCCTCAGGCTGAATCGACGGAAGATCTTCACATCGAGTCCGACCCCCGCCTGGAGCACGAATGTGCTGGTCCCTGTCTTGCCCGGGTTAGGGCCTCCGAACAGCAGCGTAGGGCTCGCGTCGAAATAGCCGTACCCTCCGCCGAAACTGACCCATGGGGATACTCCTTCCCCGGCAAACACGTTGAGACGGGCTGATGGCGTAACGAAGTAGGACGCATACTCGTGCGGTATTCTGTTGGGCAGTGCAGCGTGCAGATTCTCGTCGGGGTCCACCACGAACGGGAGTTCCAAGGTGAGAGAGAAGAAGCCTTTGCCCATATCCAGGACGCGCCTGCCGTAATCGCCTTCGAAGCTCAATCCGTTCCCGAAGCGCAGGTCCGGATCAGAAGGGGGGGCACCTTGAATGCTCTGATCGCTGATGAAGGTACGCCCAATACTCCCGTCCAATTCGTTCTTCTGCGCCGCGGCCTGCGCGACGAACGTACCGACTGCCACCAGGGCCCAGATGGTGAGATGTTTCAGCGACATTTCTCCTCCTGAAATCATTTCTTCTTTATCAGAAGCACATTTTCGCTTAGCGCCTAGGGTAGCATAGCCCTTTTTTTCCGTCGCGCGCTTTGCGACCAGAATTTCTTCCGTTGATCTTTTGAATGCGGCCGAGCTTAACGAAGAGTGCTTCCCGATACGTTTGACGCCGGATTGAATTATGTCGGCCGCGCCGACGCGTCGCCATTGTCAGACCGAGTGCGACGTCCTCCAATGCCTCGAGACCGCCGCTGCTTCGATGACTCAGCCAGAGCGGAAGCAGCCAATCCGCAAAGCACATAAAACAACGCAGCGTTCGCCGGGATCTGCAAATTGAAATCCACGAAACTATGGAGCAGAATCCCGGAACAACCGAGCAAAGCGGCGAACGAGACCGCCCCGTCCCATTGGAACTCCCACCGGCGAGAGGTCGGTAATCCGTACCGGTACAGGCCCACGAGAAACCATAGCATCAACCCGAAACCGAGCAAACCGGTCTCGACCAACAGTTGCACATAGTCGTTATGCGCTTGGTTTACGAACAGGTTCGTATAGAAGCTGCGGTAACTCGGATAGATCGTTGGAAAGGTGCCCAATCCCCAGCCCGAAACCGGTCGCTTGGAAAACATTCGCAAGCTGTCTTTGGTGATGTCTACACGGATGCCAGGACTCAAATCTCCGAGACGTTCGAGAATCCGCCCTTCTGCGCCCAAGAAGACCAGCAGAGCCACGATCAACACGCACACTGCGATTGATCCGAGCGCTATGCGAGTACTTCGTGTCTTCCTGAAAATCAGTGCTAAGAACAGTACCATTTCGAAAACGAATGCAATCGTTCCTCCGCGCGAGCCGGAAAGAAAAATCGTGCCCGCCATCAATACCGCGGTGGAACCAACCAGGACTCGCTTCCCGCCTCGAAACAGATGTCCCATGCTGACGACAAAGGGAATCGGCACCAGCATCTCCATCAGTCCGGCATAGTGGTTGTGGTTGACGTAGCTCCCATAGATCGAGCCGTGGAACTGTGGACTATGGATCCAGAAAATCTTGCCGTTAGGGGTCAGTTCCTGGGCGAGCGCAAAAAAGGAGTAACATGCGCCGAACACAATCATGACCAGGGCGAATAATTTGCGAGCGCCTTCCTCTCGGACGCATTCCGATCCAATCAGCAGCACAATTCCATAAGAGACATATTGAAGTGCTTCATATTTAGTAACGTACCCGTAAGCAGACCTGCGCAGCGCAAGCTGCGCGACGATGAGCACGAAAAAGAACAATGCTGGCAGGTACAGAGGGTTTGCCGATAGCTTCACCTGCCCGGAAATAAGCTGTTTTGCCGCCCAAACCAGGAATAGAACCGAAGCACCGGCCTCGAAGGCGAATGTTGACCACTCTTCGACTGCTCCGAACGCCAACACGGCGAACATCAAAAGGACGCATAGGCCGAGAACGAGCACCCATTGCAGGATCCCTGGCTCGCGACCGTGGGGGCGCTCCAGGTCAACAGCATCAGTCGTATCGACGATCGCATACGATGATATTTTCAAACGTTATCGTCCTTCATTCGATCCCTCCACTAATCTGACGTCGTCGATCCAAACTTTGCCACGGATCAGGGGGTTCGCAGGTTGGCGGACAATTTTCAACAACAATAGATTGGTGTTCGGACCGGTTTGGAATTGTGCATGTTGCGCTCGCCAGGGATTGGTGCCTAGTAAATCATCGGTGAGAACGTACGAAGCACCGGTATACGCATCCACGACTGCAAACCGCGGGCCGCTGGCGCTCTGGATGTCTTCGGTCCTCGATTCTGCGCTAAATTCGTAGTCGGTGTGGGGTTTCACTGGAATGAACTGAAAGATACCAGCATCCGTTGGATTTCGACCGTCAAAAGTGATCTCGAGGGACCGTGTTCCGCTGAAAAAATCACTCGTGTCGATGGCCAGGGTCGCATGGGGATTCGATTCGTACCACCAGTCAAGGCCGCCGTTCAGCACGTTCTCCTCAAATCCCCCGTTCACAACCAGGTTCGTAGGAGAGGGAAGATAGAGCTGAAGAGAGCGATCGATGCCGGCAAGTTCTTGCCACGCAGATTGTGCCGCTGCAACTTGCTGCTTCGCGATCAGAAGCCGAAAATACGGAAATGCAAGCTTCGCCGAGAACTGCTGGTTTAACGCCATCAGATGGTTCCAGACATTTTCCGCGGCGGCTACTTCCTGTCTGGAGATAAGCAAACGCAGAAACGAAAGGTAGCGATCCGGTCTTCGAGGCAGCGCTTCATCAAGAATCCGATTCGCGTCTCCGGTTGCGCGCCAGCAGAGCTCGAGAGCAGAGTCAACCGAGTCGGGGTCGTTTGCGAGCACGATGCTGAAATAACGCAACGCCTTTTCTTGATCCCCCTGAACCAGGAACAAGTTGGCGGCCTCCCAAGCGACATACGGGGTCGTCGGGTCGGCTTCTACGGCCTGCTCCACACTCTCTTCCTGCTCTCGGGTGCGGCCCGCGAGTTGGTAGGCACCTGCCAAATCTAGCCAATATCGGGCCACGTACGGATTCAAACGCACCGCGATCCGATCGTTTGTAATAGCGTCATCGAGACTCATACCCGACAACGCCAAACTTCGGCCGACCAAGTCGCGATATTCGGCGTTCGACGGTTCTAGCTGAACAGCTTTCGTGAGATTCGATGGGTCCGGAGTCGCCGCCAGGTGGGATGCCAGGAAGATCGGCAGGGCCGAGTACAGATACAGCCCTACGAGAACGAAGCAGGCACCCGCAAAAGAAACCTTCCGGATCGGGGACCGCAATTCAATCGGGATCAGAGTCATGCCGGTGAGGGCACCTTTTGCGCCGGTTACGTGGGTGCATGCAAATTACAAGCAGTCGTCGTTATGAAACTTTGCTGGCAGTTGTCGTGTCATCTTCCGACGAGGCCTCATCGAAATACCGGTGCGCTTCTAAACTGCCGTAGGTGTAGTAGTAGCCGTCGTCCGCACGGAGGTCGAGGGCGTTAAGGACAATGCCCATAACCCTGGCGTTTACATGCAGCAGCACGCCACAAGCGCGCCGTAGAGCGGCTTTTGTAGTCTTCCCGGCCCGAGCAACCAGGATGATCCGGTCGGCCTCGGGAGACAGAACCACGGCGTCGGTCACGGACAAACATGGAGGCGTGTCAATAATGATGTGGTCGAACTCACTGCGCCAGCGTGCGATGCAATCCTTCATAACAATCGAGCTGAGCAACTCGACAGGTTGTGGTGGAATGGGGCCGGATGGCAAAATCCACAAGTTCGGCACCTGAGGATACGGAACCAGCACGTCTTCCACCTTGTCGACTCCGCTTATGAGGGTGCTGAGGCCTCCGCGAGACCGAAAGCCAAACAGCCTGTCGATCCCGGGCCGACGAAGGTCGGCATCGATAAGCAACACGCGACTCCCGCGTTGCGCCAAGACCAGCGCTGAATTCGCACTGATCGTAGTTTTCCCCTCTTGCGGCACGGCACTGGTGATAAGGATGACCTTGGGCGGGGCGCCAAACGACGAGAGAAGAATCGAAGTGCGGAGCGCTCGATATGCCTCCGCCGCTTCTGACCTCGGACGGGCATACGTCACCAGAGCCGGCGATTCGGACTTCTCGGGGTCGGCCGAGACCGTTTTCAGGCGCTTGTGCAAGGGCACATTGCTTGAAACCTGTAACGGGATCGTCCCGAGCGCTGGTAGCGTCGAAATCGCGCCCACCTCATCCATATTCCTGATGCTGGTGTCCATACTCTCGAGCACAAATGCTAGTCCAATACCGCTGGCAAGCCCGAACAGAAAGCCGACTTCGAGGTTCCGGGGCACGTTCGGTGCGATGGGTGAGGTCGGAGTCCGTGCGACGTCTACGACTCGGATGTTGCTCGATCTGAGACCGGCGCTAATGCCCGCCTCCTTGAGGCGTTGCTGGAGATCCTGGTACAGCTGTCGATAGGATTCCGCATCGCGCTTCAGCTGCGAGTATTCAATCGCGCTTTCGTTGAGTTGGTTAGCCTCTTGTTTCTGCCGTTCGAATGCGGTGGCCAACAAATTCTCCCGTTGAAGTGCGACCAAATACTCATCGCGGCTCTCCTGCTGCGATCTCGCTTCTTCGGCTGCGATATCCGCGCGCACCTGTTTGAGCTGATTGTCCAGTTCGACAACCTTGGGGTATCCGGAACCGAACTGGGTTGTAGCCAGTGCACGCTGGGTATCAAGGTCCGCCTCTTTTTCCCGCAACTTTTCGAGCATGTTGCTCATTCCCTCACGGGAGGTCTTGGCGAATGCGGTAAGTTCTCCTGACTCGGCAAGCCTGTAATTGGACTCCTTCTGAATGCGATCCGTCTCGGCCACTGTTAGTTGCCTATTCAGTTCGTCCAGTTTGGCCATTACGATGTTCTGCTTCTCGTCCACGCCTAGAATGCTATGTTCTTTTTGGTAGCGGACGAGTTTCTCCTCGGATGTTTGGACTTTCAGCTGAAGATCGTCCAGTTCCGTCGAGAGCCAATCTGAGGTTTGCGCGACAGATTCGTATTTTGTCTTGAAGTTTTCCTCGATAAACGTTTTTACCAATGCATTGACGATTTCGGTTGCCTGGCGAGGGTCTGGATTGGTATAGCTGATTTGCACAAGCCGAGAATTTGGAATGATATAAACGGTTAGCCCAGCGCGAAATGAGCTTAGCATGCTGGCCACTTTCGCCGGATCAGGTTGCTTGATCGCAACTCGAATTGAGCCGTCATCTTGCGCGTCCGATGCAACTGGAGATGCCGTGCCCCCGTCAAGGTGCACGGCATCAATCACCTTCAGGGCTAGAACATCGCTGCGAAGAATCGCAGCTTGGGTTTCAAGAGCCACGTCATATTGGTAGTCATTGGAACTATCCTCTACGCCTTTCAATCCCAATACGTTAGGAGTTTCCGGAAAGATTGCAACCTTCGATGTTGCCTGATAAAGCCGAGTCGTTTTGAGAGTGGCAAGAACGGAGAGTGCAAAAACGATAGAGATCGTGGCTAACACTGCCCATCGTCGCTTTCTTAAAATTCGCCAGTAATGCAGTAGAGGGCTTTCATCTTCAACAAAAGAGGGTGTGGGTCGGCGGTGACGTTCAAAAACGGGCAGATCGAGTGGTTCTAGCGCTTCCGACTCGCCTGAATTGTTGCTCTTCGACTGCAAATCCATCGATAACCCCAGGGAATCCCGGCCGGTGGCAGCCTCGCGTCCCGCGAACCGACGTTTTCAGGATAGGCGAATTTTAACATCATTCCTGCTATTTTTCGGACACCTTCGGGAAAACTGGTCTCATCACCGGCTCAAGAGAACTTGCCGCTTCAGTCGTAGGAGCCGCCTCGACTGCGATAGAGCTTCTCGCGTGCAGGCGGACGAAGAATGATCCGTATTGCAGTGTTCGAACATGCCCCGAGGCTGGTAAGGGGGATCACAGGTAATGAAGAGGGTCAAATCGAGGAACACACCGATTGGCACAGCAAACACCAAGGTTCAATTTTCCACATTCCCGCAGACCGAGTACCGAGGACTCCTCTCTTCCACTAGGAGTGGCCCCGCAACCGGGAGGCAACCATCGAGGAAATGCACCAGAGTTTGGACGGAGCAATAAAGGGCAATCGAGAGTAGAAATGCATTTCTTCGACAGGGCGTATTCTCCTTGCAGCTTTGCCTTAGCCTGACGTTTGTGAGCACCGCTTCATCGCAAACCGGCTTGCGTCAGTTTGACCGCACATCCGGTGCCTGAGGTACCGTCCCCGCAGGTCAGGTCGTTCGCGACTGGCATGAAATAGATGCTCGACGCTTGACCGTAGGTGACCACATCCGCCTCATTGTCCACAATCATTCCGCCCGTCCCATTCATGCCCGCTATCCCCCCATCTCCCGACCCGTAAATGTTGTGCGGGCCAGTAACCATCTGGTCGCTCATGAACCCCGTCGTGTCTTCCAGTCTGAAAGACAGCACGCATGATCCGTCGGCACACCCCATCGTCGCGGAGGGGAACTTGCCGTTGTTATCGAGGCTGAAAAAGAGCCAATCCTTTGGGATGGCGGTGGACGTATTGTAGATTTCCGTTAGCGGGGAGCAGTTCCCCGAATTGCCGCTGGTGGTGAGTTTGAGGGGGGTGCCATTCACCGATCCCAGCGTAATCGCACCCGCGGCGCTCGTGAAGCCGACTCGATATAGGTCGGTTTCCATGCCATCGGAGTCCGGCCCGCAAACATAGTAGTAACCGGTTGTCGGATTGTTGAAATAGTTGTTATCGAAATCTCCGCTATGGTAGGCAATGTTCAATTGACCTGCCAGAGTCGCCGAGTTGAATACACCGAGCGATGTATTTGTCTGTTCTACCGCGGCATTGTGGCCATCCGCATTAGAAAACTGCATGATCACCAGGCTATCCGAGGAATCTACCGCCACCGAATCGATGAATCCCTGTTGGTTTGACATGACTAGGCATGTGTTGAATCCGTTAACGTTGTCGGCACAATCCGTCTGCACCCCGGCGGCTGGGGTAATGGGTGTCGGCGTTCCCGGAGAACCCAAGCACGGGTAGAGGCTGTACCCGTTAGCGCAGGAACCGACCACAGTCGACGACGGCGGGTCCAAAACATAATACAGGCTGCCATTCCTGTCGCCCACGAAAACGTTGCTCGACACGATGTCAAAAATCGGCCCGTTCAATGCGACGCTGTCGATATTGCTTGACGATCCCGTCACGTAAACCGGCCATCCGCCCCCCGAGCCCATGTTTGTCCAGGTTACACCGTTGGCGCCGCCGTCGCGGGGTGAAGTGGATTGCCAGACGGTGCCCCATGGAGGCTGGCTGGTACCGGATGTACCAGCTGTAGTGCATTGCTCGATGAAGCCGTTGCTATCGACGATCAGAGCACCCACGCTGTACGCGTACGAGGGCTGCCACGCCGGAGTGGTGATCTCTTGAAGCGCTCCGGTCGCGGTGAAAAATGGACTAATCTTGTGCAAATAACCGTCATTGTCCCCCACGTATGCGGAGTCGGAATTGTAATCCACAAAAATTGCCGAGACACTCACGCTCGTGGGATTGTGCACGGCATTTGCCAGAGTTACACTCTGCAGCGAAGCGCCATCGCCGCCGGACAACACCGAGCCTATGCACACGGGATTAGACACGCTCTCATCCCCACCCGCGATCGTGGCGCCCGTGCCATAAGTCACGATCTGAACCTTACCCGTGGAAGTGACCCACGCTACCTCGGTGCCGTCAAGAGAGATGACAGGCGAACTCGCAATTGGATCGCCGCTCGTCGACGCGGGGCATGCCGCGTTGATGTAAGCCCACCCCACCGTCGGACCATCAGTGCCGCAAAAACCTCCAGCGGTGGGTTGCGTCGAATAGAGATTGTAGTAAGCAACAATCGATGCCTGAGTCGCACTGCCGTCGGCGGCGGTCGGGAACACTACGTAGTCGCCGCCGCTGAGCGGATCCATGCAGGATGGGGCGGCGTTGATATTGAAAGTGAATTTGGCGGGATACAAGGGCGCGGCGTTCGTGGCATTGACGGCGCTGAATTGGGAAGCCCCGAGCGAGACTCCCCAGTCCCTTCTTTTGATCTGCTTCGCTCCCTCTGTCTCCGAGCGTGGTTCTGGACCCGACCCTGGAGACGGAGCTGCATAAGTGGCCGTAGGCTGCAGAAAGTCAGACTGCAGGAAAGTGTCGAACGGATTCGGCACGCCTTCTTGCGATCGAGGTCGGTTTCTCCTCAGCCATTGGTGGAATGCCCGCGGATCTTTCTGGATTATCCCGAGCACCGTGGGGTTGTCCGAATGGCTGAACAAAAGATGTTCATGCGACCAATCCCAGGGATATCCGACACGCTCCGGATCGGCGGCGAATACCGGGTAAGTGTTTCCGCAGTAAATCAAGGCTGAAAACATGAGGCCACACATAGTCCCATAGAAACCAAGCCGTTGGAAAAGGTGCGCCCGCATCGGGCCCCTTAGTATGCTTTTCAGCGAAACTTTCCTTGAACCTCTGGCTGCTTGCGGCAGAACAGGCGTCGAAGTAACTGGCATGAACGACCTCCTCCAGTAGTTATGTCCGAAGTGGTTGTCTCCGACGGGTGAGATGAGCAGATTATAACCCCATTACAGTGGGAGACAGGCACTATAAAAACAGAATCCGAAATTCTTATCCCGAATTGGGAAATTGGGAGCGGACAAATCGGGTGGTTACTGTCTGGAGATGATCTGGCGCAGATTTCTTGGCGGGTGCGCATCCTAGACAATGGCAACCCCGGAGATCCTACTCAACTCGATCTCACTCCATTACAAATTCTTACCTGGCGAACTGCAGCAGGTTTTCCTAGAAAACCTGGGTGAGAAGGCGTCCTGAAAGGGATTCGCCAAAGTCGTTCTCCGCTCAACCTGACAATGGGTGACACAGCAACGGACACAGCGATGGGTGGAAACGCGGCTCCCAGAAATGGCCGCCTCGCACGCTCAGCGTGGTCTTCACGACCCCGCCCGTCTTTGCAGTTCCGGCCTTGGATTCCACCTCGAGGACCTGTAATCTGTCCTTCACTGTCGCGAGCAGGCTTGACGGTGTACGATGGTGCCGTTTTCGAGATCAATAAAGGAAATGCCGAGTTAGGTGTATGAGCAAAGCGCGAGTCTTGGTGACCGGATCTTGTGGGTTAATTGGATCCGAGGTCTGCGTGCATTTTCACCAGGCCGGATACTCGGTGCTGGGTGTCGACAACAATCAGCGCGCCGTGTTTTTCGGGCCGGAAGGTGATACCTCCTGGTCGCTGCAACGATTGCGCCAGGAGATCCCCGGATACGAGCATCGCGAGATTGATATTCGCGACCGGGAAGGCATTCTCCATCTGGTCGAGAGTTCGAGGCCCACGGTAATCGTGCATACTGCGGCCCAACCGTCGCATGACCGCGCCGCAGAGATCCCCTTTGATGATTTCGATACCAATGCGGTCGGCACGCTGAACCTGCTAGAGGCCGCGCGCCGCTGGGCGCCGGAGTCGCCCTTTATTCACATGTCCACGAATAAAGTTTACGGCGACCTTCCAAACTCGTTGGCGTTAGTGGAGAAGGAAACGCGCTGGGACTATGCTGATCCCAGGTGCCGACTGGGCATTCCGGAAACCTTTTCGATAGACCAATCCCTGCACTCCTTGTTCGGAGCGTCGAAGGTGGCTTCCGACGTAATGGTGCAAGAATACGGGCGCTACTTCGGCATGCCCACTTGTGCCTTACGTGGTGGCTGCCTGACCGGGCCGAATCATTCCGGCGTGGAATTGCATGGATTCCTCAGCTACTTAGTCCGCTGCAACCTCATCGGCAAGGAATACAAGGTTTTTGGCTATAAGGGCAAACAAGTGCGCGACAACATTCACTCTGTAGACGTCGCCCGCTTTATGTTAGGTTTTGCGCAGAAACCGCGTTGTGGTGAAGTGTATAACCTCGGCGGTGGCCTGGAAAATTCATGCTCGATTTTAGAAGCTTTTTCGTTGGCCGCAGAAGTTTCGGGGCGCGCACAAGTCTGGACGTATGTCGAAGGCAATCGGATCGGGGATCATATCTGTTACTACAGCGATCTGACCAAAATGAAAAGTCACTATCCTGAATGGGGCATTACCAAGAACCTGAAGCAGATAGTGGCCGACATCGCTGCCTCGTGGTCTTCGCGTCTGCGGGACACAGCATAGCAATGAAGATTTCTAATTTCAGCGGTATGCGGTTTGTCGGTAGTCACCTCGGCGTTATCTGATTGAATCTCAAGAACGGCTTCCTGAAGCATGCGTGCATCTTTTCACAGCGACTCCAATGGCGATCGACTTGGAGAGGCTTCCCTTAACTGATGGGTCATCGATGCCGCGGCGCAGCCGAGCGTGCTGGCCGATCGCGACGGA
>Ga0302324_100002726_pt1 | contig 40319 bp, 26 predicted proteins | sample Palsa_T0_1_FD_201949 | JGI IMG/M metagenome (GOLD analysis project Ga0302324, IMG submission 201949) | Peat permafrost microbial communities from Stordalen Mire near Abisko, Sweden - Palsa_T0_1 | ecosystem: Environmental > Terrestrial > Soil > Palsa > Peat permafrost | place: Sweden: Abisko...
TTGCCGGACTTATGTCCTGGCCAGTCCATGGAATTGACCAGGAGAATATCCTGCCATCCGTCATTGTCGTAGTCGAGAAAGCAGGCGCCGCTGCCCATGGTCTCCGGGAGATACTTTTTGCCGAACGCGCCGCTGTTGTGTTTGAAATGAATGCCGGCCTGGGCAGTGACATCCGTGAATTCGATAGGACCGGAGGGGCGAGCAGGTTTCGCGGCTGATTCGGGCGCGGCAGATTGGCTCTGAGGCGCTATTGCAGGGGGTGTCTGCGCCGGTGTTGCAGGAGCTGCTTTTGGCTCGCTCGAGGCCTTTGGCTTGCAGCCGGCCAACATGAACAGAGCCACCAGCAGCAGGGAAGAGACGAGACTGGGCAGTGGCCTGTGACATCCGGGAGCCCATTTACAAAAGGTCACTGAGCCACCGTTAGTCTCGTTGCATTCGCGCGGCGGGAGTCGAGCCAAGTCTCGATCAACATTGCAATTGGGCCCACCACGAAGAGGGCATAAAAAGGCGCGTAAACAATCTGGTCTAAGCGCATAACCATTTCCACCACGGCCACCAGAAATACGACAACACATTGTCCCCGCTTGGATCGAACTGTGGTTTTGGGATCGGTAATCATGAAGAAAATGAACAGTTGGTACATGGGGCCGGTGATCGGCGCAATCTCCGATTGCCAGGGACTTCCGGTCATCCAGCTGCGCAGGAATGCGAACGCGATGAACGACGCGACATAAATGCCAGTGATATGAAAGCGCCGCAGCCGCCAGATAATTACCGAGCCCAGCACCCAGATCACGACCATGGGCAAGAGATAATTTCCCCACTGGATACTCAGTGTAGCCACCGTCTCGGCAGCCAGAAACAGCATTACGGAAATGCCGAAGTTCGAAGGGTTCCAGATGTGACGGCCCTTCACCCGCAACACATATTTGGATGTGATAGAAATCGCGCTGCACAGCGCGTACGGCCAGAATGCCGGCGACCGCACTAGAATACCGACGCTGATTCCCGAGATATAAGCGCTGGCGGGATGCACCCATTTCCTAAAGAAAATCCGACCTAACACAAGTTCGAGACCGATGCTTGTAACGATCGCCAGCAGCGTCTTCTGATAGCTCTCAAGAATGCCGAACGACAGGTGACCAGCCAGCAGAATGCAGGTAATAAAAGCGGGCGCAATGTAGCGGTTGTCGAGACGGAACAGGGGCGGCTTCCGAGCTGGCGCCTGCGGGGACTCGGCAGGCGATTGCAGAGTTGACTGCGAAGGCGATTTCGAAGAAAAGACTGGTGCGCGCGGCTGCTGGCTCATGCCGGCTCCTTCACCTTGTGCAATTGATTCGAGGCAGGTTGGTCGATGGTTTGCACTTTGCCTGATGGCCAACGAATGACAGCCTTTTCAACGTGCGGATTCCTGCCCAGACCGAAATGCAGCCGCCGATCGTTCTGCGCCGCGAAACCACTGCCGCCGGAGACTTCTTGTACCTGCTGCTGGCCGTTCCAAAACAGCGTTACTTCGGCGCCGATCGCGCTGCGGTTACTGCCGCCGTGATTTGAGCCGGTTCCTTCCAATTCGAACTCGATCCACCCGTTCTCTGGCGCGACCGTATTTTTGTAGACCAGCAAAGGTCCGTTCTGATTAGCGACCACCACATCGAGCGCGCCGCGATTCCATAAGTCGACCAGCGCTACCGACCGCCCGTCGTAGGTGTCGGAGGCACCCGCGGCTTGGGCGACGTCGACGAACTTGCCGGCGCCATCGTTCAGCCAGAGTCGCTTGGTTTGATAGCCCGACAGACTGCGGCCTTCGAACGCCGGCCAGTTCTTCGCGTCGCCAATAATGGTACTGTTTCCGCCGGCAACTTTCGAGAAGTCGTACCAGTAACTTCGATTGCGGTCGAGAGAGATGTAACCGTTGGTCAAATAAAGGTCCAGCGTTCCATCATTGTTCAAATCGCCAAACTGCGCGCCGAAACTCCATCCGCCGAGCTCGACGCCAAAGTCACGGGCCAAATTCTGATATTTGAGCGCATCGCCCGCAGTGCCTTCTTTCGGTACCCACAAGTTATTTCCCTGGATCAGGATGCCGTCCTCGGAAATGTTGGAAACGTAGACGGAGTATCTGCCTTGATTGAGAATGTCGCCGAACGCGGCATTCATGCCGCTCTTCGGGGCGAAGCCGACACCGGCCCTTTCGCCGACCTCGTGAAACTGTTTTCCATCGTTGAAGTACAGTTCCGATACTCCATAATCATTCGCGACGAACAAATCAGGGTGGCCCGTGCCCCGCAGATCTGCTGCCGAGGCTGCCAATGCCCAGCGCCGGCTGTTGATGCCCACCTTCGCGCTGACCTCTTCAAATTTGCCGTTACCGAGATTGTGGAATAAATATTTGCGCCCGCCATTCTTGGCATACTCAAAGCTTTCGGGCATGATGCGCGTCGTGGTCAGATGCCAAAGATCAATGTCTTCCGAATAGTAGCCGCCGACGAAGAGGTCCAGGAGTCCGTCGCCATCGTAGTCGAACCAGATGGCGGTGTTCGCATTGATCCACGACGGCAATCCGGCTTGCTCGGTTACGCGGGTGAAGCCGTGGCCTTGATCGTTGTGAAACAGTTCCGGTCGTCCCCATTTGATTAGAAACAAATCTTCATAACCGTCATTGTCGTAATCTCCCCAGACCGCGCCCGTCGAAACGCCAGTGCCCGCCTGGTTTACATCGGCGATGCCGAGTTCGCCAGCCACATCTTTGAAGGTGCCGTCCTGCATATTGCGGTAGAGAGCGTTCTTGCTGCCGATCGCGCTGTTCGTAACGTAGATATCAGGCCAGCCGTCTCGATCGAAATCGACGATCGATACCGACGCTCCCATCGAAGCAACTTCGGGCATGATGGGATCTAATTTCGGATCAAGCTTGGGCGATTGATGAACAAAATCGATGCCCACCGCATGCGAGACTTCTTCAAGATAAAAACCGTGGCGCGCTAATGCGGTCTGGGCGTCGAATTTCGACCTGTCGGATTCTCGCTTCGCCGACCTCCGCTTAATCACAAAAGGAGTGACCAATAGCCCAATGAAGAAGAGAACGAGAATGGCCCTTGCGATCCGGTTACCCGTCATTTGGCGTTCTCATCCCTTACATCCCGCAGCGCGTTCTTGAAGACATCTGGAGTGACATAGCGCGTGTGATAGTTTTTCCAGTCGTCGGGATGGTGCTGGTAGACCCATTCATCTTCGAGGCGACCGGGCCGCGTGTTGTATTCATTCTTGGCGTGATAGGGAAGAGGCAGCACGGTTTTCGAGAACGTGGAATTGTAGTCGCCGTCCTTGATCCAGCCATCACCGACGATCACAAAGTCGCGCACCCAACCCGCAGGCGGAGGCGGTTGCTCGGCGAAACGCAGCGAGAGTTCGTCGCCGGAATTCACAATTACATAGCGGTCGTCGATGTGGTCGACCAGTTCGCGCACATCGCCGTATCGAGTGTAGTAGCCGATCAGATCGCGCCACCGCTGCTTGGTTCCTTCAATCTGGCTATAGTCGGGCACTTCGGGCGCTCGCGCGGCTCCGGGCATGTGCATGACGGAATATCCGCGATAGTGCAGATCGGCCACTTCTGGAGTTACGGTCACAGTCTTCAACTGAGTGTCGGGCGCGCCTTGCGCCCAATGAATGGCGTCCCAGTAGATTTCCAGATTAGTTCTTATGCGCACGCGGCGCGAGGTGCCGGGCCGAAAGACGTTGGTCAGATTGAAAAGAATTGTTTTCTTCCGGCCCGCGGGAAAGCCCAGATTGTTTTGCGCCGTAACCCAGCCTCCATGGCCGTCAGGAACTTCCAGACTCAACCCGTGAGCCCGCCAGCGGCTGCCTTGAGTAATTGCCACATTCACCGACGACTCGGTATCGTGGATCGATCCCTGCGCGATCAGATAGAGAGGACCACTCTTCGGTGCGTCGTCGCCGAGGTCGACTTCAAGATAATGATCGCGCGTTATGCCCTGATACTGGCCGCGTCCAAAGCTGGCCAGGGCTTTCCCGTCGAGCGTGCGGACGATGTCGGAAACGTCCTGGCCGGTGTCGTCGATGGCCCGCGCAATTTCGTGCGGCGTAGTGACGGTCGTGAGGCCCAGCTTCAACGGCGGAATTACGAAGCGTTCGTCGACAAAAATCTCTGTGCCCACCGGATGGTCGACGGTCATGAGCGCTAGATAATCGTAGTAATAAACCTCCCACAACTCCGCCGTGATCCGCAGGTCGTAATACCCGTCGTGCGGCACGAGTTGGTCGCGGCCAATCTTGTACCATTCTCCGGTCGCCGCGATTTGCGCAGAACCCAGAGTGTTGATGCGCAGGCCGATCGCCGACCCCCAGGGAACCGCGTCTTTCACGAACTCCATCTGCTTCCCGTTATAAGCGAAGAGGAACGGACACGAAGCTTTTAGGCGTTGCTCGGTCACGATTTCCGTATCGGCTTTCACGCCAAATTCGGCGCGCACGGTTCCGTTCGGCCAGACTACTTGAACGATCTCCGCCTCGGTCTGTTCTCCTAGTCCGAAATGAAGTTGCGGACCGGTGATGGGTTGCTTCTGCACCAGCAAGCCGGAGCGAATTTCAATCTCACCGCCGATGCCGAACGGGTTGATGCGCTGATCGCCGACAGCCTGCACCGCGTGGGGCCGAACTAACTGCCAGTGATAGTTCTTCGATCCCTGATTCATCGCCTGAACGGCAGCTCCATCGGCGGTCAGGCCCACGAGATCGAGCTTGCCATCACCCTTCAAGTCCGCGGCGTCAAACACCAAGTCAGGTCCTGCGGGATGGTCCAGCGGCACGAAGTTGCCTTTGTCATCGCCCAGCCAGATCAGAGCGCCGGCTGCGCCAGACGCAGGCTTTGTCGGAGCCAGAAACAGATCAATGGCTCCATTGTTGTCGAGGTCGGCAACGTGGAGCCGCACCTCGCCCGCGAGATTCTTGGCAGCGTCCGGGACTCTCGCGATCTCGCCTATGTCCCAGCTTTCTCTGTCATTCTTGTCGGAGATCCGAATGATGGCCCCGTCCGCTTGCACCGCCAGGAGATCGAGAACTCCGTCGTTGTTCGCATCAGCGACTGCGATTGCTTTGACGAGCGGCAAACCCGCAGGGAGCGGGCGCTCGCGGAACTGGCCTTGCCGCTCATTCATGAATATATGCACGCGGCCGGCGCCGTCGATGATGGCAGCGTCGGGGTTGCCGTCGCCGTCAAGATCAGCCCATGCAAATCCGCGCATTCCAGAAACGCCGGCGAACGGATGAATCGCCAAAAACGTTCCGTCTCCATTGTTTCGCAGCACAATCGGCAATCCCTCGGTTGAACCCAAAACGATATCGAGATCGCCGTCGGCTTCAATGTCGACTGCCCACGCGCCCGTATAGGCTGCGTTGGTCACCGATTTCGGTAGCTTAGTCTGCATGGACACATCGGTGAACGCGCTCGGACTGTCCTGGCGAAATAGACGTACTCCTCCCGCACCCGCGAGAACGAGGTCGGTTTTGAAATCGTAGTTGAAGTCGATTTGCAAAACTCCCTCCGGCGAAGGTGGAACGCCAGCAGGTCCCCCAGGAAAGGGAAGCGTCGCACCAGTCGACAGATGCACTTCGCGGCCGTTGGCCTCGGCAATGATGGGGACGCCGGCGCTGCCCAGTTGAACGGCTCCAATCCAATTCCAATGACCATTGCCATCCGCGACTGGCTGAGTGGCGAATTGAATGGCAGTGTCCGTCGGCGCAGGTTTGAATACAGGCGATTCCATCCGCACAAAGTGGGTGAATGGACGAGCCTCTTCGCCTGCGGGTGCCTTTATGATGGAGAGACTTTGCCGGTACTCAGGAACGCGCATGAGCACGTTGCGGAGAAAAGTGGTTCGAGTGGCGGCCGCTCGTAAATCCGCTCCAGCAGCCGTGGCCTGGACGGCGGCAAGTTGCTGCTGCACCTCGGGCGGCCATGCGGAGGCGCGGGCGCTGATCTGCGCTACGGCTTTTTTCAGCGGGGGGGGGGCGCCGCGCTGCGCGGCGCCACGGCTCAACTCGAGCAAGGCGGCGAGATTGTCCGGCTGCGCCGCCAGAATCTTCTCGATCACCTGCTGAAATTCAGCTTCACTATTTGCGTCCCCTTGCCGTTCAATTTCCTCGGCAAGCGCATAAGCGGCACGCAGATTCTTCGGATTAAGCTCTACCGCTTTCCGCAGATCTGCAATCGCTTCCGCGGAATGGCCGCGATCCGCATCAAGGATTCCCAGCAGATCGTAGATCTGATCGTTTTGTGGGGCGAGATCGCGAGCTCGTTCCAGTCTTTGCGCCGCCACGTCGTAGTTTCGCTGGCGCAATGCAAGCACTCCCCAGTTAGCCCATCCGGCAGGCTCGGTGGGCACGAGCCGGGTCAGCTCAGAAAGTCTGCTCTCAGCGTGAACGTCATCGCCAACTTGAAGGGCGGCGAGCCCCACATAGAATGCCGAAACAGCATCGGCATAGGCCTTCGATCCCTTTTCGGGCAGCTTGGGGCTGGAGTGGCATCCCGAGAGCAGCGCTCCAAGGGTTCCGAGGAGCAGGAACGATATCACACTCTGAAAATTGCCAGATCGCCAGTCGCGCCTAGCGGAGGCTCGGCTGCAACGTTGGATCGAGTCGACACACATTTAGAAACCAGCCCCCATAAGAAGCATTACTTTTACGGAATCAGAATCAATTGCCACGATTCGCATGGACCGACTGGACCGACGTCTCTGCGGCCGTTGCTGTTGCAGCCTCGTTTTGAAGGCGCGCTTTCCGGCGGCGTTTCGCGCGCGAGATGCCGAGAATCCATAAAAACGCTACCGCCAGAAACGGTAATAGATATAACAAAAGGTCCCAGCGGCCGAAGCCGGGCGGCGTTACTTCTACCTGGGCTTCTGCCTCGCCACCGCCTTGCGAACTCTGAATCACGAGGCGCACATGCCACAATTCTTGTCGGTCAAACTCGGCTTGTGCGTTGTATTGCACCTGTCCGTGCGACTTGACGCGCTGGGCCGCGTAAAATGTCTCAGGCAACCGCCCGGTTACAGGCTGGACGCCTATCTTGATCTTCAGATCGTCCGGTACGGTAGCGCCCGGCGCCGGTTCCACGAACACATAAAAGGCTCCGGTGCCCACGTCAGGATGAGTCCAAAGAGCAACTATACAAGGCCCAATTTTCCTGTTCTCAATAATGGGAAACGGCGGGCCGTTGTGTGCGTTGGCTGGCGTATGCGACAGCAGCAGGAGCGCAACCAGGAGCCCGACCGAAACTCTTCCGTTGCTTGTAGTTCGGTTCATCATTTTCAATAAAGAAGCGCGTTATCCGCTCATCAGCGTGGCACGCATTTCCATGGGCTGAAACATCAACCACAGCGAAGCACACCAAAGAATCAGACAAACCGCGGCCCACGGAAGGAATGCCCGCAGCGGTCTGTCCGGGAAGTCGTCTTCCGCCAGACTGTAGGTCACGAGCAGGGAGCCGGCGAATCCAAGCACCAGAAATCCGATCTCGACGACTTGCACGACATTTGCTGGCAGTCCCGTCAAAGACCAACGAGGCTCTCCCAGGAAGGGCCGGCCGAGACTCGCGATGGCGTTTTGAGTGACGGGGATCAGCGTGTAAAGCCCGGTTAAGAAGTGAAAGCAATAATGAGCCAGCCACATTCCGAAGCCCAGAGGAACGAGGCCATAGGTGTATCGCACTGCCAGCGGCAGTAAAGCGCGTGGACTGCGGGCCCAAACGCGCGACAACCATGCAGCCAGACCCAGCAGCAGAATCGGCTCCACAATCAGGAAGAATGTGAAGATCAATCCCAGCACGGGGGCTTCGTGATTTACATGTAGCACTCTTCCCAACCAAGTCTCGACCGCATAGACAGGACTGACCATACCAAACGCATTGAGCAGCGCGCCGAACGTGAACACAATGGCCAACGCTGCCAGATCCTTCCGCCGCGAGAAGTACCCGATCCCCGACCGGATCGGATCCACCATCAGTTCAATCGCTGGCAGTCGGCTCAGGATGCCAATGTTATCGTGCGGGCAGGCGTGAACGCAGTCCAGGCAGAAGGTGCAATCCATGTTGCCAACCTTGCTTGGCAAGAATAGAGCCAGTTCGCAGCCGCGAATCGTCACCAGATCGGAAACCGGTTCCCGCCTGCCGCGGATGCAATCTTTGGTATGGCAGCGTGTGCAAACATCCTGCTCACGCACCTTCACTTCGAACGGCGAAAGTGTGGAAGCCACAAAGTTGAACTGTCCGATGGGGCAAACAAACTTGCAAAACGAAGCGTGTTTGAAAAACCCATCGACCGCGAGTACGGAAAGGAAGTAGGCCACGATCAGACACGCCGTCCACCACGGCGAAGACCACAAGTCGAACAGTTCGTAGGTAAAGAGGATCAGGACGAAGAGTCCAACCGAAAGCCACTTATTGCGCAATGCTCGCGGCCAATTAAACCGGGGCTGGAAGAATCGTCGCGCCGCTTGACGGACCAGCATGAAGGGGCAGGCCAGGCAGAAAAAATTTCCCGCGCATAACAGGACCAATACCAGCACACCGCGGAAGTGAAGCCAGCTCAGGGTTGTGGCCAGATTTTTGGGCGCCAGGGTGGGCCCGAACAATCCGTGCACGATCATAACCAGACTGAGGATCAGCAGCGGAGTCTGCAGCAGCGGGCGCGCATAACGCCAGCGGAATAAATGGCCCAGGCCGGGCACTCGCATCAGGTCGAACGGGAGCGAATGAGAAGTTTCCGCGACCGGGATGGAGGATGGACTCAACAGCTTGCCTAGTTCGATGGAACGCCTGGTCGGACGCCCCTCACTTCGATCTGTCGATCCAGTTTCTTGCCGTCAGGCAGAGTGACATGAAGGAGGATAACCCAGTCGCCCGCCATCTGAAACTCCAACGGAGCTTTGTAACCACCAGCTTCTGACTCTTTCGCTTCTGCAAAGCCCGGACTCATACCGGGGTGCGACATGTCAGTCTCGATCGCTATGTGCGCTCCGGTGAGAGGTCTGCCAGCGGCATCAGACAACTTGAGAGTGACCGTAGCGGGGCCTACCCGAGTTGGTTGAGGCGAAATTTCGTAATCAATCGCAACGAAGGGCGGCCGGTCGACTTGTCTGGAACAGCCGACAATCAGCAGAGTCGCGGCGCAGAGGAAGCCTACGAGCCAACTTGCCAGCACCTCCTGTGGAAAACGCGGGAGCACTTTTTGGTCAGACAGCTTGTTCAGACAGAGCTTGTTCAAACAGTGGATCAGGCAGCTCGCTTCAATTCGTGGCGTCCCCACTCGCACGTGCAGGCCGGGTTCCCGCGCTCGCTCTCGGGTGGAAACACATGGTAGTACATGGCGATGACCATGGGGATGAATACGATCGAATTGTAGAAAAGATGCAATTCGACGCGCGGGAAGATCAACTGCAGAACGCTGCACGGCACCGGCTTCCCCCAGAAATTGTGATGAGTTGTAGCCTGATAGATCAGCAGGAAGTGTTCAATGTGATGCCAGAACTGGATCCAGAAAGCCACCATCCACCAGGTATGAGAAACCCCGGTAAAGCCTTTGCGGAAAATCCACAAGCCGATGAGCATGACCAGGGCGTAGCCGTAGTGCAACGTTTCGGACTTGATCAACCAGGGGTACCACAAACCCAGCAGACCATTCGCTTGGGGACGTGGCCATCCCATGACATAAATCTGATAGGCCTGGACGAGGTGTTCCGCCCAATGCCCCAGCACAACCAACATAAAAATCTGTAGCCCACGCTCATGCCAACTGGTATTGAGCTTTTCATAAAAACCGACATTCGCTCCTGGCGCGCAATGAATGTTTGGAACCGCCGGATTCGAAACTGCCATGATTATCCCCCAGACCCCGAGCGTATTTCGAAATATGACCACGATCACATCGCAGCCATAACGGGTCAATAATGGAATTATATTAGCCGCGCATACCTGTCTGCTGCGCAGAAAAATGTGCCTGAGGCTTCACCGAAAGGTGGCGCGTTGTCAGGAGGGTAGGACAAGCCTGCCAAGAAACCGGAGTACAATCTTTGGCGGCGGTTCGCAAGCCAGATGAATCAAATAAAGATAGTTTCTATTTTTCGAAGGATCGTATGAATCGGCGCAACTTTCTGCAATCAACTGGCGCGCTGTGCGCTGGATTGGCAGTGACAAAATCAATCCCAGCCTTCGCCGACGCACTACAGACGAGCGCCGACTGGCGGAACTTCGAGGTCACCGCGAGGGTAGAAGTCCTAAAGCCCAGTGGAGTGACTCACATCTGGCTGCCGGCAGCGCTGATCCGTGATACGCCATTTCAGCGCACGCGTGCCAACGAGTTTAGGGCTGAGGGCGGAGCGGTCAAATTCAGCAAGGATAAACCGAAGGCACTCGGCATCGTGTCGGCGACTTACCCCGCCAATGCGAAGCCCGTGCTGACGCTGACCAGTCAGGTTTCGCTGAAGAATTACGCGGTTGATCTTTCGGCGTCCGGCAGAGCACCGCACGTTTCAAAAGAAGAGCTCGGCTACTTTCTTCAACCCACCCGTTATGTGCCTACGGATGGCATTGTGAAAGAGACCGCGCTCAAAGCGACCGCCGGAGCGACCACGGAGTTGGAAAAGGCCCGCGCTATCTACGACTGGGTGGTGGACAACACCTTTCGCGATCCCAAGGTCCGCGGCTGTGGGCGCGGCGACATCCGATTCATGCTGGAGTCCGGCGATATGGGCGGAAAATGTGCCGACCTGAATGCCCTCTACGTTGGTCTGGCCCGCTCGGTAGGACTGCCGGCGCGGCATGTTTACGGATTGCGGATTGCCAAATCGGACTTGGGTTACAACAGTCTTGGGTTAGCGACGGACAAAGCAACTAAAGCCCAGCACTGCCGCACGGAGGTATACCTTCGCGAGTACGGATGGGTTCCGGTGGACCCGGCAGACGTACGTAAGGTAGTTCTCGAAGAGCCACCTGGAAATCGACCGCTGAGCGATGAGATGGTGTCGAAGGCACGTCAGCGGCTGTTCGGCTCCTGGGAGATGAATTGGATGGCCTATAACTATGCTCAAGACATAGCGCTGCCCGGGTCCGACAAACAGCCGATCGTGTATTTCATGTATCCGCAGGCGGAAACGGCTGAAGGACGGGTGGATCCATTGGATCCGGACAACTTCAAGTATGAAATCACGGTGAAGGAGACGAGCTAGAGCGTCACCGCTGACGTCAGGCATTCCAACAAGCGGAACTGCGCGCTGCAACCCTGAACCTGCCGTCCGCCATTGTAGTTCTCCAAGTGGCGGAATCCTCAAAGGGCGACCACACCTATTCTTCAACGACCCGCAGGGAGCAACTGCTCGCCCCGCGGGAGCGTTCGATCGGGCTGTCGCAGACGCGAGGGTTGGCAACTCCACATGGAGGGGTTACATTATTCCTCCCCGAGCCGATTCGAGCCGATTCGATTTAATGATGGCCGGAGTCAACCTTCGCGCCGTTTGGAAGCCTATGGGCATAAACACCATCCGTTCGATGGTCTGTGCGGTCATCTTCCGCAGAATGACCGGCCCCGTGCCGCGGAGGCTATGCGATACTGCGGGAGAACAGCGGAAATCAAGTCCAAACCTTGAACCACAAGGCACGGAGCGAACAGGACTGGGCGACCCCAGCAGTCGAATTGGTTGAAACCAGTCGGCACACCTTTAAGAGCCGGGATGGCGAAATTGGCAGACGCAGCGGACTTAAAATCCGCAGGTCCGAAAGGACTGTGGGGGTTCGATTCCCCCTCCCGGCACCAACTTGGCGGTGAATCGATAGTGGACTCTATTGTTAGTTGCGGTTTCTTTTCGATTCGTTTTGGGCGTCCCGGTTTGTTCTACTTTGCATGCCCGTCCTTTGCTTTCTGCTCCTCGGAATCCACGGAAAAAGCGAGCAGGATATTCCCTGCCATCGCATCGGTATAGCCAGTGTTGACGTAGACCATGCACTCGATTCCGGTCGAACGAGATGGCAGGGAAAATTTCTCTCTAAAGCCAAGAAAACTGCTATCGCCGAGTATCTGACAGCTTGCACATTTCTGATTAAACAAAGCGGCGCCGTCGAGCGGCGCGGGAGGGTTGTTTTCGCGAACATCCCTGCCAGGCAATCGCGGCGGCCACCAGGAGAAACAAGGCTTCGCATCGCGTCCGCCTGCGAGGCATAGGCGCGGTGGTAAGGAAAGCGATCTTGTTTTTGCGGAGGTGGCTCATGGAATCTGTCCGACCGCGGCATCGGGGGGCCGAAGTTGACTTAGTTGCGGCATTTAGATGACAGGCAAGCAAGAAACGAATAGCAGCGACGTGTAGAGAAGGGTAAAGCCTGACCAAGGGCTCCGGCGCTCGATTCCTTCCCGCCCGGTCTTGAAGATGACCATGGCGGAGCCGTGATTCGCTTTAGCGGCGGCCTTTCGAGCGGGGAGTTGGGGTTTCAGCGAACCGCTAAGCTAAAATCTGAATATGAGGGTACAGATTCCCGTCCAGCAGGTGGCGAGGATTTGCGCGTTGTTGCCGCTGATTGCCGGTTGGGCTGCGGCACAAGCGGTAAGTCCGGACAACACTCCGCCTCCGAAAGGTGCAGAAGTACAACAGCAGGCCGATCTGCATGCCGATCTGGAACGCGCCGCGGAAGCGATGCACAAAGGCCAACTGGCCTCCGCCGCTGAGGCTCTTCGGCAGGCGTTGATTATTGACCCACATTCTATTGTGGCTTTGAATAACCTGGGCATTGTGCTGTCGCGGGAAGGGAAGCCGGAGGAAGCTATCCCTCTTTACGAAGAGGTTCTGAAGGCCCGTCCGGACAACGCCGCCACCAAGAGAAATCTTGCGATTGCCCACTTCAAAGCCCAGCAGTATGCGCCCGCATGGCGATTGCTTGAACCGATGGCGACGCAGTTTCCGACTGATTTTCAGATCCTCGACTTGTCCGGCCTGTCACTGTTTGCCCTCGATCGATATGCGGAAGCGGCGGCATATCTGGAGCGCGCCAACCAGGCGCAGCCCTCCGATATGGAGACCCTCGACATGCTGGGCAAAGCTTATCTGCGGATGAAGGACTACAAGGCGCTTACCGGTGTGTTTGCCCGCATTATGCAGGTGAATCCCAATTCGGCCTCGGCACATTTGATGATGGCCAATGCCTACGACGAAATGTCGCAGCGACCGGAGGCCATCAAGGAATATCAAGCAGCCGAGGCCGCCGACCCGAATTTCATGGGCGTGCATTCCGGCCTCGGCTTCGAGTATTGGCGACAGGGCGACGACGATCTTGCCGAGAAGGAGTTCCGGGCAGAACTGCAGCGCTTCCCCAGCGATCCGGTCTCGAACTGCATTCTCGGCCAGATCCTGCTGGCGAAGTCACAACCCGAGAAAGCCGAGCCTCATTTCCGGGCGGCTGTCAAAGTGAATCCTCGCTACGCGGAAGCCTTATTTTTTCTGGGCAGGACGGAACTCGCGCTCAACCATCTGGATGCGGCAGTAGAGGCCTTGCGCAAGGCCATCCAGATCGATCCGAATTACTTCCAGGCACATTACGTTCTGGGCACCGTGCTGCGTCAACTAGGACAAACCGGGGAGGCGACAAAGGAGCAGAAGTTATCCGTCGAGATCCAGGAGAAAACCAGGACTGAAGCGATTAAGAAGAACGAGAGCCAGTAAGTGCGGGCGCCGGAGTTAATGGCTCCGAGCAGAAAATACAAAGGGCACGCCGAGGCGTGCCCTTTGTGGTCTTTGCAGCTAGCGGCTAGAAGGTAATCTTTCCTCCGATTTGCACGTTGCGCGGGATGTGGTACGCGTTAACTTGTCCGAAGGCTGCGTCATCCACGTCTGTGTCCACGCCGGAGGGGCTGCCGTGATTAAAGGTATTGAACGTTTCCAATCGAAGTTGCAGACCGACCCGCTCGCCGAATCTGAAATTCTTGAACAGCGACGTGTCCCAGCGCTGGTAGCCAGGTCCAAGCACCGAACCGGGTGCCGCAGTTCCGAACTGTCCTACCGCATCTGAAAATGCTGCGGTGTTGAAGAACTCTCCGATATTTTTTGGACCTTTGGAACTGCCAGATTGATTGGCGCGGGGATAGATGGTACTCGGACCAATTCCCAAGCCGCCGGGATAGAGCGGACAAGTCGTCGTGGCACCGCCGATCGTGCAAGCCTGAGTCGAGTTTGTGGTCGTGACCAGCGACCACGGATCGTTGTTCTGGGTGACGGTCAAGGACTGCCCGGACTGGATGGTAACGATTCCGGACAGCTCCCACCCGCCCAGCACCCATCCTAGGCCGCGTTGCTGCTTGAAGTAGGGCTCCTGGTACACATAGTTGATGGATAACATCTGCGGCGTATTCGTGGTGGATAAGCCGTAACTTTGCTCGAGGTTGTAGGTGTTGTAAGTCGACAAACCGCGGTCGACGGGATTGGTGGTGAGCAGCTTGGACCAGGTGTAAGCAACGCCGATCTGCAACCCGTGGCTGAGTCGCCGAGTCAACGTGGCCTGAAGCGAATTGTAGTTGCTGGTGAATACAGGATCACGCGCTGTGATGCCTCCATAACCAAGAAATGGAGCGATGGCGTTGATACCCACTCCCGGGTTCGCTAAACGCGTGGCCACGGTGGGCTGATTGAAATCAATGTCGCCCAGCAGATGCGTACCTTTGGTGCCGACATAGGCGACTTCCGCTACGGTGTTCGGCAGGATTTCATGTTGCACGGATAGGTTGTAGTCCTGATAGCTGGGAACTTTGAATGTCGGCGACTGGCCGACTCCGCCCGCTCCGGTTGTGACCAGTCCGCTGGGACCGAGAGGCGCAGGTGGGGCCGAACCGACCTGGTAGTTGTCGAATAGGTCGAGGCTGGAAGTTCCATTGTTGGTGACGGTTGTGGTCTGAACCAGCGGGGGATCGTCAAATGCGTTTTGCTCCCAGATGCCGTTGAGGGTGCGGTCGTAGAATAGACCGTAGCCCGCGCGGATCGCCCACTTGCCGTTTCCGAAAGGGTCATAGGCAAGACCGAGGCGTGGGCCCCAGTTGTTGTTCGCGCTGGGGTTGACGCGGCTACCGAAGGGCGAGCAGGTTGCAGTGGGAGCAATTGCCGTTGCTGCCGCGCAGGTTGCGCCGGTCGGAAAGATCAGGCCATTGGCATAGATAGCAGCATTTCCGCCGGCGGCAAACTGTCCGTTGGGTGCGCTTGGCGAGGTGACAATCGTAGGAGCGTTGGCCGGGTTGTAAGCCAAAGGATCGAAGTTGAGCAGTGTGTCTTTGGAGTCGGTAGGCGACGGGAAGTAGCTGTAGCGGACGCCTAGATTCAGCGTCAGTCGCGGCGTTACCTTCCAGTCGTCCTGCACATAGAATTCAAAGTTGGTGTAGTGAAGATCTGGCACCGTGTCCTTACTGGGCTGCGAGTAGCTGTCCGCTTGTCCAAGAAGGAAATTAGCAAAAGGATCGTTGCCATTGACCCCGCTGCCAAAATTGAACGTCGCCTCTCCGGCGGTGGCGTTTTCCGTTTTCGTCATCCACATCGCGGTAAGCCCTAGACGGATGGTGTGATTCCCCTGCTGGATGGACAGGTTGTCAAAGATGTTTTTGTCGATGTTTCGCTCAAAATAGGGCCCGTTTCCGTTGGTTAGGCCAGTGTAGCCAGAGATCTCGACGTTGGGAGCACGTCCGTAGGGATCCTGGTACGCGGTCAATCCTGTAAGCTGACTGGTGAAGGCCGGCGAGTTGGCGAATCCACTTAGTGCCGCGTTGATCGCGCCCCATGAGTCGGCGAATTCAACTTCGTTCACCACCTTCGGCGAGACATTGATCGTGGCGTTCGCCACAAGGTTGCGGCCAGGAGCGTTCAGAGAGATCGCATCCGTACCAGGATAGTTTGCCGTACCCCAAAGGCCGTAAGGAAAGTTCTCGGGCACGCTGTCCTGCATGTATCGGGCAAATATCCGGACCCTGTCGCCGACGTTCTGATCGAGGCGGATAATGTCTTGACGGAAGTTGTTTAACGAACTGTAACTCTCGTCCAGTAAGTTAGTGCCCACATTGGGCGGATTGGGCACCATGAACGCATTTAGATAAGCCTTAGCATTCTGGCTGTAGCAAGAAGGGTTGATCGTGTAGGTTCCGCCCGACGCAGTCACACATCCCGCAGGGGCGTCGTTTATGGGAGTGGTAAACACGCCGCCAAGCTGCTGGGTCGTGGGGACATTGATTTCTGTGCTTCCGGGAAGACTCGAGTGACGCCACTCCTCGGACCAGAAGAAGTAGGTTTTATTGTGATCCGGGTGGTAGATCTTGGGGACAAACAATGGACCACCGATGGTGAAACCCCAGTCATTGTAGCGCTCGATCGGGACCTTGTTCGCGGCATAGGCCTGAGCGAGAGGGGTTCCGCCAGCTACTGCTTGGGCAATGGCCTGCCGGTTTTCGAAGGTATTCGCGTTGTAATAGTTGTTGCGATTGAACTCGTAGGCGCTGCCGTGGAACTGATTCGTTCCGGACTTGGTGGCGACCACGACCTGTCCGCCGCCGCTGCGCCCGAAGGACGCGTCGTAGTTGCTACGCTCCAGAGTGAACTCCTGGATCGCGTCGATGCTGGGTGTATTCAGCAAGGTTCCATTGGAGCCGGAATCGTTGATGTCGGCGCCGTCCACCGTCCAGTTGTTCGCGCCCATGCGCGCGCCATTGATTGCGATCGCGGTGTTGCTGGACAATCCGAATCCTGGTTCATCGCCCAACTGATTGGCAACGCCGGGTTGCAACAGCACGAGCTGCTCGAAATTTCGATTGTTCAGGGCCAGCTCACGAACCTGGTCGCCGGTGACAGTCCCGGATTGTTCCGCGGTCGTGGTTTGAATCGGCGTGTTTTCCGCCGTCACTTCGAGGGTCTCGCTGACCTTGCCGGTGGTTAGACCAACATCGAGCGTGTGTTTTTCGGCGACATTCAGGACGACGTCCTTGGCCACGTAGGTTTGAAATCCTGCATTCTTCACCGTCACCGTATAACGGCCGGCAGGGAGGTTCGTGATATTGAAACTTCCGCTGCCGCTGGTGGTGACAGTGCGGATGTCGGTGCCAGCGTCATCGCTGTGAACGACGACGGTCGCGCCAGCTACGAGGGCGCCACTGGGGTCCGTTACTGTGCCCGTGAGAGTTGCCGCCAGTTCCTGGGTGAGACCCACTGCCGACAAGGCGAGGATGAGGACGCAGACCGCCAACAACGAATACAGAGCCTTCACCGTTTGGTGTATTGCCAAGCTGCGTCCCGTCAAATTCCTTCGCATTCCGTTTGTCACCTTCGTCATCGCCGAGCCTCCTCGAAAAGACACTTCGCCGTGGGCGCCATCTTTACCCACTAATCTGATCGCACTATGCTATATAGCGCATGGTACCCCATGGTCAAGAAAAAAATGTCAGAGTCTGTGGAAATCCTGAAAGAAAGTGACACGATGCGCTATATAGACCCTGTCCGTTGAGCCGAGTTCCGAAAGGGGATCGGAACCTGAAACTGGGAGCAAGAAGCCCGTGGAGATTAAGATGTTTACTAAACTTTTACTAAATTTCTAGCGAGTTTAACCCGATTCCCTGGGATTCTTCATCTGGCGGATGAGGCTGCCAGAGCGGCATCTGCCCTTGTCTGCGCTATAGCGAGCAGCCTCCATTAGGCACCACGAAAGTCTCTAAGCGCGAGATTTGGGCTTTACATTGGAGTTGCGGTGAGCTATATAGCTTAAGCTGTCTAAAAAGCGGCCGCATTTAGAACTGAATGCTTCAGAGACCCGGTTTTCTGCGAGTTCGCCGGAGTCGTCGGGGAGAGATATGCCTGGGAACCATCGCAACGGAACTCCCGTTTACCAAAAAATTCAGAAGGAGATCCGGAATCGGATCGCATCCGCCCGCCTGAAGCCGGGGGATGCGGTTGCTTCGGAGCGTGAACTCGCCAAAATTTACAAGGTCAGCCTGATGACGGCCCGGCATGCGCTGGTTGGCCTGGAACGCGAGGGCGTGGTCGAGCGCCGGCGTGGCGCAGGCACATTCGTAGCCACCCCGAAGATCCACTTTAACAAGCTGATGAGCTACACCGAACAAATGTCGAGCCGCGGGTTGGCTCCCCGGTCGCGGGTCTTGCTGGCAAAAGTGATTGAGGACGAACCGGAAGTTGCGGCCCGGCTGGGGCTGCCAGGAGCCAGCCGCGTAATGAAAATACAGCGCCTCCGCCTTACCGGAGAAGAGCCCTTCGCGCTGGAAACCTGTTACCTGCCAGCCGCCGAGTTTCCGGATCTTGCGTCGGCTTCGCTGGTGCGAAATTCCTTGTTTGCGATTCTCCAGCATGACTACGGAGTGGAATTGGCGTACGCGGACGAAGAAGTTGACGCCACAGCAGCGGACGCGGACATCACGGAATTGCTCGGCGTGCCGCGCGGTGCTCCCGTATTGCGGATTCGTCAGGTGATCTATTCCAGCACCGGCAAATCTACGATTTACGTTATTGGTTTCTACCGCTCCGAGCGGCACACGCTCTTCATCCGGCGCTTCCGCTAACCGCTGTTGTGACAAGCGGACAACGAGACGGCCTGCAACGAAAAAAGAGGGTTTGATGCGTCGACTCCTGTTCCCAATCATCACCACCATCGTCATTCTTGCCAATACTTCGGCATTATTCTCGGCTCCGGCCAAAGCTAACTCGTCGATAGACTCGCCGACAGGTCCGGCTGCTGGATTCGTCAATACCCTGATGCCGCAGCCCGCGCAGCTTTCCACGCAGCAGGGCCGTCTGGCCGTCACGCCATCTTTCACTGCAATCGCGGATCATTTTCGAGACACGCGTCTTGACGCCGCCATAGGACGCAGTGTCAATCGCATAAAGGCGCAGACCGTTCTTTCGATTCCCGTATCTCCTGCAGCTGACAATGTGTCCGCGGCACTCGTAGTCAACGTTGACGGTCCTGGCGAAGCTATCCAATCGTCTGATGAAAACGAGTCCTACTCCCTGGAAGTGACTCCCTCCGTTGCGCATCTGCACGCCGCCACTGTCGTTGGGGCAATGCGTGGGCTGGCTACGCTGGAGCAACTGGTTCATTCCGATGCGACCGGTTTGATTGTTCCCGCTGTCTCCATTCAGGACAAGCCGCGCTTTCGCTGGCGCGGCCTGATGATCGATTGCGGCCGGCATTTCATTTCTGTCGAAGTGCTTAAACACACGCTGGACGGAATGGCCGCGGTAAAACTCAACGTCTTCCACTGGCACCTCAGTGAGGACCAGGGATTTCGCATCGAGAGCAAGGTTTTTCCTAAGCTGACCGAGATGGGCTCCGATGGTCTGTTCTATACGCAGGACCAAGCCCGCGAGATTGTGGCCTATGCCCGCGCCCGTGGCATTCGCGTCGTGCCCGAGTTCGACATGCCGGGACATACCAGTGCATGGTTCGTCGGGTATCCCGATCTCGCCAGCGCTCCCGGGCCGTTCCAGATCGAGCGCAGGTTTGGCGTCTTCGATCCAGTGATGGATCCTACGCGGGAAAGCACCTATAAATTTCTAGATACCTTCATCGGAGAAATGGCTGCCATCTTTCCCGACCATTTCTTGCACATCGGGGGCGACGAGAACAACGGGGTAGAGTGGAAGGCTAATCCGCGCATTCAAAATTTCATGCGCGAACACAATCTCAAGGATACGGCTTCACTCCAGAACTATTTCAACGGGCGTCTGCTGAAGCTTCTGGAAAAACACGGCAAGCACATGATCGGCTGGGACGAAATTCTTACTACAGATCTTCCCAAGGACGTGATGGTCCAGAGTTGGCGTGGGTTTGACTCTCTGGCCACGGGAGCCCGAAACGGATACCCCGGCATCCTCTCCGCCGGGTACTACTTAAATCTCATGAGTCCGGCGGCAGATCACTACCTGGTCGATCCACTGCCGCTGGAGAGCGATCTTAGTCCGGAGCAGCAGGGACGGATTCTGGGAGGCGAAGCCTGCATGTGGGTAGAGCAGACGAGCTCGCAAAGCATCGACTCGCGCATATGGCCGCGCACCGCAGCCATTGCTGAGCGCCTCTGGTCGCCACGCAACGTAAACGACGTGGACGATATGTACCGGCGCCTCGCCGTCGAGTCGTTGCGGTTGGAAGCTCTCGGCCTCACCCACATTTCCCATGAGGAAGCGAGCCTTCGTGAGCTGAGCGAAATTCAGAGAACCGATTCGGCCCAAGATGATGCACTGGAAGTTTTCGCTTCCGTGCTGGAGCCGGTTTCCTTCAACCAGCGTGCCCACATGCAACACGCCAATCAACTCACGCCACTTGATCAACTCGTGGATGCGCTTTCACCCGATCCGCCTTCCCGCCACGACTTTGAATTGCTGGCGCACACTTACCTGCAGAATCCCGTCTCGCGGAAGGAAGAAGAAACAAGACTAGCCGCCACGTTCAAAATATGGATTGCGGCGGAACCTGAAGTTCTGCGTGTGATGGCGGGCTCGCCGCGCCTCGCTCAAGCTCAAGGGCGGGCCCAGCAACTCACTGAACTTGGCGTTCTCGGCTTGGAAGCGGTCTCGTATCTCTCGTCAGGGCAATCAGCGAATGCCGGTTGGAAGGCTCAGAAACTCGCCGTCTTAGATGACGCTGAGAAGCCGCAAACTCTGGTGCGATTCACCGTAATCAAGCCGCTGCGCGATTTGGTGGCCGCGGTTCCAGAGGGCCGCTGACAAATAGATCGTGGCCGACAAATAAACCCTCCGATATAAAGCTAAGGCAGACTGACCATCTCGGCCAGTCTGCCTTATTGATTCCCGGCGATAAGTCGCTAATAACTGTCGCTAGTAACTAACGACAATCACTAACGACAATCACTGACGACCAAGCCCGGTGGCCATGGTCTTTACCACAGTTCCCTTTGCATCGTCGTCTTTCACTGCCCATACGTAAGCTCCGCCCAATCCTCCCGGAACCTTCAGGTCGATATACAGCATTTTGAGAAATGCCGAAGTGGGATCATCGTAGGTGTAGAAGGTTCCGGTAGTCGGATCATAGAGCGATTCCGCGACTCTTCGCGCATCGAAGTACTTGCTATAACCGTTGGCCGTGAGAGTAGCAAGGGTCGAATAAGTCGCGATCCCCGGCGTCAACAGCGTATCGCATCCAGGCGTGGCGCCACTGAGGTCGGGACACAGGCCCGTGCCATTGGCCAGTAGAACCGGAGAAGGTCCGGTCGAATTCTGGTACAGGCCATGGTTCACGTTGGGCACTCCTGCCCAGCCTGCGCCGTAGAGAGGCACTCCCATGGTGTACTTGTGCGGTGGCACGCCCGCCTTGAGATAAGCGTCGACGGTTGAATCAATGTCGAGCCCTTGGCCGTAAAGAGGATCTTGCTTGGAATCGAAAAGCGGAGAGGCGTCGTTGGTCTGAGTATCCCACGATCCTGCGTAGTTGTAGCCGTCGATGGTGATGAAATCAACCTGCTCTGCGGCCTTGCGTAGATCAATGTTGACGTAGTTCTGCGCGCCGGCCGGTCCATCGAACGACATTACGTACTGCTTGTGAGTGGTTTGGCCGAGCACATCGAGTTGGCTGCGGAATTCCCGCAGCAAAGCGGTGAAATTCTGCGTGTCAGTCGCTGTGGGAAATTCCCAATCGATATTGAAGCCGTCAAACAGCCCGGGAGCCGCGATGCCGGCAGCAATGTTGCCGCTGACAAACATGCTGATGCAGGAAGCCGCGAGCGCCTGGCGTCCCGCCTGTGTGCTGGCAGCAGTTACGAAAGCCGCCGTGTTCGTGGCCGAGGCGCCCCCCAAAGACATCAACACTTTGAGATTGGGATGGAGTTGCTTGAGTTGTTGAATCGCTGCAAAGTTCCCGTACAACGGCCCGGGGTAGGCGACACCGCTCACGCTGGGAAGATAGGGGCTCTGATAGTCGGCCCAGGAATCGGCGATCGCACATGCCGGCGAAGGAGTTGTGGTCACGTTGCCAAAGGCGTAAAGCAGGTGCGTTAATTTGTCGGCAACTCCATTCTGTTGCAGGTTCGCAATGTTGTACCCAGCATAATAGATACTCCACTCTTCGAAGTATCCCCCGAGAATCTTGCCTGAACTCTGATCATGATTGTGATTTTGCGTGGATGTTTGGGCGAATGAGGGATAGACGCATGAAACGAATGCCAGGCAGCTCATCAAAGCTACTCGGCAAAGACGCGGCAGGAAATTACTCGGCATAGCAGACTCCTCCAGAACTCGTGAAGTTACTGACGGGCGGAGTATAGACCTATATAGCGGAGTCTGCAACCACCACCGGGCTCGCCCAGCCAAATGAGGCGTCTGGCGAGCCCCATCGGATGCACTCTATAGCGGTCAACATCGCTATTGGATGGGCCACTGCCAGAATTGGGTTCGGTTTCCTTCACCGCGTGGGCCGGGCCTACTTCAGTCCGGTCGCAATGGCTTTTGTCAGGGACGCGTTGGCGTCGTCATCGTTCAGAGCCCACACGTAAGCGCCACCAAGCTTGTTCTTCTTGATGTAGGCGGTCTTCGCCGCAACCGCAGCGGGGTCATCGTAGGAATAGAAGACTCCGGTGCTTGGGTTATAGATAGTCGCTCCGACTCTTGCCGAATCGTACCAGGCGGTGTACCCGTTCTTGATCATCAGATTCTGAATCGTCGAATAGGTCGCGAACCCGGCGGTCAGCACGGTGTCGCACCCCGGTAATGCTGTTTTTTTATCCGAATTTGGGCACACTCCTGATCCGTTGGTGAGCAGGACTGGAGCAGGGCCCGTGGCGGTCTGGTACAAGCCGTGGTTGACATTCGGAACGCCCGTCCAGCCGACCCCGTACAAAGGAAGACCCATCGTATACTTGGCTGCCGGCACGCCCGCCTTGCGATAGGCTCGAACGGTCGCGTCAATGTAGCGGGCGTCTTCATAGGCAGGGTCGGCCGCGTTGTCATAGAGGGAGGATGATTCATTGGTCTGCTTCTCCGACGGTGCGGCATAGTCGTAGCCGTCGATTGTGAGGAAATCGACCTGTGCGGCAGCGGCCTTGAGATCGATGTTCACATACTTCGTTGGGTTCGCGGGTGAATCGAAAGTCAAAATATATTTCCTACCCGTGGTTTTCGTGAGGGCATTGAGCTGCGCGCGGAACTCCTTTAGCAGGGCGGTGAAATTCTGCTTTTCCGTCGCGGTGGGGAACTCCCAATCAATATTGAAGCCGTCGAACACACCGGGCGCGGAGACCCCTGGCGCGATATTGCCCTTCACGAACATGTCGATGCACGAAGCCGCCAGCGCGGCGCGTGCGGCCGCCGTGCTCGAGCCGGTCACGAAGCCCGCGGGGTTGCCGGCTTGTCCTCCTAAAGAAATCAGTACTTTCAGGTTAGGATGGAGCGCCTTGAGTTGCTGGATCGCTCCGAAATTCCCGTAGAGTGGCGCGGTGTAGGCCTTGCCATTCACGCTGGGAACGCTCGAATCTTGATAAGCGGCTGAAGGATCGTCGATCGCACACGCCGGCGTCCCGCTCGGGGTCACATTGCCAAAGGCGTAGATGAGGTGCGTGAGCACATCGGCGACGCCATTCTTTTGCAAATCCGCAATGTTGTAACCGGCATACCGAATGCCCCACTCTTCAAAATAGCCGCCGACAATCTTGCCCTGTTGATACCCCTGCGCAACCGACGGGGAGGCACAGGCAACCAACACTACCCAGGCGGGTAGAATCCGGCAAAGCAGAGAGTATATCGACATAGTTAAGTCCTCTGGAATTCATAAAGTAATGACCGGACGAATATAAATCAACCTAAGCTATATAGCAGAGCGATCACACGAAAAAGTTAACTTGTGCGCGATAGTGCTTGACAGCGCATCTTTACGAGAATAAATTCGTGGCATCGTTTCAGGCTTTCGAACTTGCTATAGCGCAGTACGCGGCTTTTGCCGTGCGGAAATATTCGGCCGCACGGCTGTGCGGGCGTCTGCCCCGTAGGTCACTGTTCTCGAGCCCTCCCAACGCAAACATAACCGACTCCCAAACTCCCCCAACCACAAGCGGGCGACGAACATTGGCCCCCGAGTTTTCAAGGAGAACCAAAATGAAACGAGCTTCCCTCTCCCTTTTTCTGATTTGTGTCATGCTCGCACTCTTGCCCACAGGAGCCCTAGCCCAGGCAAGTTGTACCGGCGTACCTGCGTGGTCTGGAAACAGCGTGGCATACTCAGTTGGCCAACTCGTAACTTACAACGGCAGCGAGTACAAATGCCTTCAGGCTCACACCTCCCAGCCTGCCTGGGATCCAGCGGACGTCCCCGCTCTTTGGTCTCTGATCGGCGCATGCTCCAGTTGTACGGCCGCACCTAGCGCTCCGACGGGTTTGTCGGACTCTTTGACGACCAGCACCGGCACAACCTTGAGTTGGACCGCAGTAACTCCGCCCGCCAACTGCAGTATCAGCAGCTACACCGTACTGAAGGGTGGAACCTCGATCGGTACCGCAACCGGCACATCCTTTGCGGTTACCGGCCTTTCGCCTTCGACGGCCTATAGCTTTACGGTGGAAGCAACGGATAGCGATGGCTCGTCGCCTGCCAGTTCGGCGGTGAACGTGACCACGCTCGCGAACTCCTGCACAGCCAAGCCCAGCGCGCCTACTGGATTGACGTCCTCGGGGACAACTAGTTCAGGTACTAACTTGAGTTGGTCGGCAGTAACTCCACCCGCCAACTGCAGCATCAGCAGTTACACCGTGTTACAGGGCGGAACGTCGATTGGAACGGCAACCGGCACGTCCTTCGCGGTCAGTGGCCTCGCTGCTTCAACCAACTACAGCTTTACGGTAGAGGCAACGGACTCCGACGGCACGTCCCCTGCAAGTTCGGCGACGAGCGTGACCACTCTAGCGGGTGGCGGAGGATCCTGTGACGCGACATGGAGTTCCACCGCCGTCTATACCGCAGGCATGACAGCAAGTCTCAACGGTGAGAACTACGTCGCCAACTACTGGACGCAGGGCAACAATCCATCCACTAACAATGGCGGGGCCGGCAGCGGTGAACCCTGGACTGCGACCGGCGCATGCTCCTCCTGCACAGCCAAGCCGGCTGTTCCAACTGGACTGGCTGCTTCGGGTACGACGCAATCCAGCACGAACCTGAGCTGGACACCCGTTACTCCTCCTGCAAGCTGCAGCGTCAGTTACACCGTGCTGCAGAATGGAAGCTCGATCGCTACCACGACCAGTGCGTCGGATGCCGTAACCAATCTCACGCCTTCGACCACTTATAGCTTCACTGTAGAAGCGTCAGACGCGGCCGGCACATCTTCGGCTAGCTCGGCGCTGAATGTAACCACCTTGGCTAGCAGTTGCAGCGCCTCACCCAGCGCTCCGACTGGCTTAGCAGCCTCCGGCACCACCGACTCTTCCACCAACCTGAGTTGGTCGGCGGTAACTCCTCCCTCCGGCTGCACGATCACCAGCTATACCGTGCTGCAGAATGGAACGTCGATCGGAACCACAAGCGGCACGACGTTCACCCCGAGCAATCTTTCGCCTTCGACCAGCTACAGCTTTACGGTTGAAGCGACCGACTATCACGGCACCTCATCTGCCAGTTCGGCAGTGAAGGTGACCACAACCGCCCTGACTAACCTGGTTATGGCTGGATGGTACGAAGAATGGGGCACTTACTACGCCAACGCGAACGTTGCGGACCTACAGAACAACGGCGTAGCGAGCGTTCTGACACATCTCATCTATGCCTTCGCCAAGCCAATCGCGAACGGCAGCAACGTGAATTGCGAGCTTGCCGACACCTACGCAGATTATCAGAAGGTAGTTCCTCAGGTGCCCGGCGCCACTCCGGCCGCGGCTCCGCTCCAAGGAAACTTCGGCGCGCTCGTGCAGCTCAAGCAACTCCATCCCAACCTGAAAGTGTTGATCTCGATTGGCGGATGGAATCCACCTACCTACAACACGCTGTTCGACCAGGCAGCCAGCACGGAGGCGCAACGCCAGGCCTTCGTCGGTTCCTGCATCAACATGTTCATCCAGGGCAATATCGCCTCGGGTGTCTCCACCGGCACTCTCTTCGATGGCTTCGATATCGACTGGGAGTTCCCGAATGCCAACGATACGGCCAACTTCACAGCGTTGATGACCGAGTTCCGCAACGAGCTGACTACGTTGTCGGGAACCACGGGCAAAACGTATCTTGTGTTGGCCGACCTGGCTGCCGGGCCGTCAACTCCGGGCGCAGCTCCCGACTCGGGCAATGACGGTGGTTATGACACCATCAACATCGCGGGTCTGAATGCGGTGTTGGATTACATGAATGTCGACGGCTATAACTACGCCGGAGACTGGTCGAATGCCACCAACGATGCTTCTCCGCTGTACGACGAAAGTGCCAGTCCTCTCTATGGAAAGGGTGACACGATTGAGGCGACCGTACAGTATTACCTGGCGCACGGCGCATCACCGGCCAAGTACACGATGGGCTTCCCGCTCTACGGTGCAGGCTGGGCCGGAGGCCTGACCTCGGCGAACGGCGGCATGTACCAGAACGCAACTGGAGTTACGGATCCGACCGGAGCCACGACTCCGAACGGAACTTCTCCGGTTCCCAACGCGAATGGGGTAGGGAATTGCCCGACGGGCGACAACCAGTCCAGTCCGACTACAGGATGCGACGTCCTGTTGACCGACGGCCTGGCCACTTACGGCACAATCGTCAACCTGTTGAACAACGGTTACACCACCAGCTACGACTCTACCCGCTGCGTGGCCCGTATGTTCGACCAAACCACCAGCTCCGCATTCAGCTATGACAATGCTGAATCGGTGCAATGCAAGGTGAACTACATCAAACAAAACGGCTTGGGCGGAGGCTACGTTTGGGCAGTAAAAGACGACGACCCGAACGGAGACCTGACTAAAGCCCTGGCGAATGATCTAAATCCCTAAACCGGCCCTGGAAGCTCAGGCCACTGACCAACGAACAAGGCAGGCTGACGGCAACGTCAGCCTGTCTTTATTTTTTGCGGTCGTCGACATTGCTGAAAGATTCGAAAAACCACCACCACGTAGGACACGGGGTTTCCCCAGGGCAAGCCCTCTGCGAACTTTGTGTCCTCTGTGGTTAACGATTACTGTCGCCAACCAGATGGTGCTCAGATTCATCTGATCTGGACGCTCGGCGAGCCGGCCATTGTGTCACTAGCGTCCGGCAAGGGGAGATCATTTGACACGCGCAGGGAGAACTCTCGTCGCCGGGCGACCGGCTCGTAAAGGAGTACCTCGAATGAGGGTTGCGCAAGTCGCGCCACTCTATGAAAGCGTCCCCCCTCGCCTTTATGGAGGAACGGAGCGGGTTGTTTCCTGGCTGACCGAAAAGCTGGTAGCGCTCGGACACGACGTGACCCTGTTTGCCAGCGGAGACTCAGTCACCAACGCGCGCCTGGTGCCGGTGTGCGAGCAGGCGCTCCGACTCGACCCGGGATGCATCGATCCGCTGGCGCACCACATGCTGCTGGTGGAGCGGGTTATCAAAGAAGCGGACAATTTCGACCTCATCCACTTTCACATTGATTATCTTCACTTTTCGGCCAGCCGACACCTGCAAATTCCTTCCTTGACCACGCTTCACGGCAGGCTCGATTTGCCCGACCTGGTACCTCTCTACAAAGAATTCGACGATGTGCCGCTAGTTTCCATCTCGCGGGCTCAACAAAAGCCACTGCCAGGGGTTAATTGGATGGGGACGGTCCACCACGGACTGCCTCCCGACTCTTTCGCGCTCGGTGAGGGCAAGGGCGGATACCTCGCATTCCTGGGGCGCATCTCGCCCGAGAAAGGCATCGATCAAGCCATCGAAATTGCGATTCGTTCGGGGAGGAAGTTGAAAATCGCTGCAAAAATCGATCGCGCCGATCGACAATATTTCGAAATCAGGATCAAGCATTTACTGGAGCACCCGCTGATTGAGTATGTCGGCGAGATTCGGCATTGCGAAAAGCAGGAATTTTTGGGAAATGCAGCCGCTCTGTTGTTTCCGATCGAATGGCCCGAACCCTTCGGATTGGTTACGATTGAAGCCATGGCCTGCGGTACCCCGGTCATCGCCCACTCCCTGGGATCTGTTCCCGAGATTGTGGTCGACGGGGTCAATGGATTTCTGGTCAGCGATCTTAAACAGGCTGTAGAAGCGGTCCACCGAATTGACGAAATCGACCGGTCCGAATGCCGGCGGCAGTTCGAATTGAATTTCACCGATGAACGCATGGCCCGTGATTATGTGAAGATCTATCGACAAATTGTTCGTCAAACTGCACGTCAAACTGCACATCCGGCCTCGGCCGGGATCGCGGCCGAAGAGGGAGTCTTGAATTGGATGGAAGCGGAAGCGGAATCGCCCACCCCCAGTACTACATAGCGACAACGTCGTCCCCTGCGGACGACCGGGCGCGCGTACTCAAATACGGCAGAATGTTTTTTGTGTTCGACCGACTGGGGGACGTGCAGACCTCGGGCCTCGGCGAACAGGGCCTGTTCTATGACGGCACGCGGCATCTTTCCGAACTGTCGCTGAATCTGTGGAATGCCCGGCCGTTGTTATTGAGTTCCACGGTCGCGACCAACAACTTTCTTTTTACTGCCGACCTGGCGAATCTGGATGTTCTCCGTGATGGCGCGGTGGCCATCAATCGCGGAACTCTGCACCTGGTGCGTACAAGATTCTTGTGGCAAGACTCTTGTTTCGAGAAACTTCTGTTCGTTAACCATGGCATGGAAGATCTTGAGGTTCCGGTTGCCCTCGGCTTCGACGCCGACTTCGCCGATATTTTTGAAGTACGTGGCATGGCGAGGGAAAAGAGAGGACGCCGGCTGCAAGGCCGTGTAAATGGCGAAACCGCAATTTTGTCCTATAGGGGATTGGACGGCGTTGTCCGTAAGACATCAATTCAAAGCGATGCGGCCGGTGTTATCGTCTCCGAGAGTGGCTTGGAATTCGAGCTTTTTCTGCGCGCGAAAGATAAAGTAACCGTGCAGTTGGAGATTTGCTGCACTCCCGACGATTCCCGGGACTCCGTCGGATACACCAACGCGTTGTCTTCCGCGCGCTTCGAACTGGCGGAGGGCAGCCGGGCATTTCCGCAAGTCAGCAGTTCCAATTCACGCTTCAGCGATTGGATCGCCCGATCGATCTCCGATCTGGAGATGATGATCGCGGGGAATCCTGAGCGCAACTATCCCTACGCCGGAGTGCCCTGGTTCAGCACTGTGTTCGGGCGGGATGGCATTATCACCGCGTTGCAGACTCTGTGGTTGAATCCGAACATCGCCAAAGGGGTACTCGACTTTCTCGCCGCTTCGCAGGCCGATTCCATCGATCCGGTTGCCGACTCTGAGCCCGGAAAGATCCTGCACGAGATGCGTCGCAGTGAAATGGCGACGCTGGGCGAGGTTCCTTTCGGACGCTACTACGGAAGCGTCGACGCCACGCCGCTGTTCATTGTTCTCGCTGGCGCGTATTTCGATCGGACTGCCGATCGGCCTTTTCTCGAGCGATTATGGCCGCATATTGAGCGTGCATTGCAGTGGATCGACGACTTCGGCGACGTGGATGGCGACGGCTTCGTCGAATATGCGCGGCAATCAAGTAAAGGCCTGGTGCAGCAAGGTTGGAAGGATTCCAGCGACTCTGTATTTCACGCCGATGGCACGCTCGCTGACCCACCCATCGCTCTCTGTGAGGTGCAGGGCTATGTTTATGCGGCCAAGGTCGCGGCAGCGCGGCTCTCCCGCGCGCTTGGCGACGGAACCCGCTGTTGTGAACTGGAAGTGCAGGCCGAGAACCTGCGCACTCAGTTCGAAGAGAAGTTCTGGTGCGAGGAACTCGGCACTTACGCCCTGGCGCTCGATGGCCGAAAGCGCGCCTGCCGGGTCCGCGCTTCTAATGCCGGACATTGCCTGTTCAGCGGCATTGTCTCGCCGGAGCGAGCTCGCCGGGTGGCGGAGACTCTCATGAGCTCGGAGTCCTTCACGGGATGGGGAATTCGCACCCTGGCTACCACCGAAGCTCGGTACAATCCGCTCTCCTATCACAATGGTTCGGTGTGGCCGCATGACAATTCGATCATCGCCAGTGGCATGGCGAAATACGGGTATAAACAAATGGCGGGACAAGTGCTGCTGGCGCTGCTGGACTTGAGCAGCGAAGTCGAATTGCACCGCTTGCCAGAGTTGTTTTGTGGCCTGAAAAGACGGCCAGGCGAGGCTCCCACGCTTTATCCCGTGGCTTGCTCGCCGCAGGCGTGGGCGGCTGCCGCGCCGTTTCTCATTCTCGAAGGCTGCCTCGGCATCTCCGTGCAAGCCGAGCGCGGCCGCATCGTCTTTGACCGGCCATTTCTGCCTGAAGGCATTCCCCAGCTCTCGATTCGTGGCCTGCGGTGCGGAAAAGTTGCCGTGGATCTGCTCCTCGAACGAAGAAACGACTCGGTCCTGGTTCACCTGGAGAATAAACAGGAAAACATCGAGATCGTGACCATCGTTTCGTAAATCCTTGGACTCGGGAATTCAAAACGTCAATTCGGATCAGAAGGCAGGATGGTGGGCCAGCCTCCAGGACCACATCAGAAACGAGGTTGATGTCAGGTCGATGCCCGGTTCGGTTGTGCTGTAGGACTGCACATTGTCGCGATATACCGCTACTTGCGAGGGATCGAAGGTGCCGTTATTTCCGTTAAATTTCCTGAACGTGTCCACTTTATTTGCGGGACACAGAATCATCCCATAGAGCGCGCCCGAAGTGGTGTAACTGTCCGGTCCTTCCGTAGCTGCGCCCCACAGGATCGGCGTGCCCCCGGAAGTCCCGTTCAGCGCGCCTTCCAGGTTCGCTACCTGATGCTGGATGCAATTCGGAAACGTGCTTCCGTCACCCACGATAAACGACGATCCCCAGGCATTGGCGCCGAGGATGTTACCCAGCCATCGTTGCGCATAGGTGTCGTATTTCTGTGAACCCGTGAGGAAATATGCTTCGCTGGCCATCACGGAAAGTCCGGCGCCGTGCGAAGTCGTGTCGCCATTGCTCCAGGGAACGCCGAAGCCCCAGGCATCATTGCTGGATTGAGTAATCGCGTCGTCCACCTGACGCAGAAGTTGTTGCCGAATGCCCCCTTGCGACACCGCCAGCCCGCTGGGATCGCCGGCGATTTTCAGTGCACGATAAAGTTCGAAATGCGCCAGACCGCTTACGTCGTACAAATTGAGCGTGTCGCTGGAGCCGGCATCGTAAATCTTTGTGATGTAATTTCTGGCGAACTGGGCCGCCTGCGCCAGGTAGTGTTCGGGATCGGTGTGCGGCAGTCCTTCGGGCAGGTCGTCAGCTCCAGATGCGGCGCTCAGAGCCGCCGATCTCAGAGCAAGGTAGAGTTCGGTCGCGCCCAGTTCCATGTCATCGTCCCAGACGCTCTCGGGATAGCCGTCAAACGGTGCGACGGTGAGCAGGCAGCCGTTGCACGCGCCTGAGCCCGAACCTGAAGGCGCGGGATCGGAATACGAAGTACGGGCGAGTTCAAAAATGTCCTCCGCATTCTTTAGACACCGGTTCGCCAAACCATGGTTTGTGTTGCGGTTGAGCTGGTAACAGAGAGCAAAATCCGCAGCCAAGCGCCCCGCCAAGTTGGGGCTGATTAGCGAACCAGCCGGGCCAGCTGCAAACACCGGGCGATGGCAGATATAGAAAGTGGTGTACGGATCGCAAGGACGGGGATCGCCAGCTTGCTCGAATTTGTCAGCCGCCTGGGGCAGGGTCCAGATGTCATATTCGGTGATCAGGCAGTATGGTGTCGCATAAGTCCCGCCACAATCCCCGATGGCCGAACTGGGGTCGCCTTCGCCGTAATAATTCCAGTCCTGACTGTTATCGACCTGGTAGTAGAGAGTCTTGGTCTTGTCGTCCCACATCTTCAGCAACCAGTTGGTGCCGAACCTGGCTTCTTGGCCGAAGTCGGAGGATGTCGGCGCACCCGGTCCGCTGTTACTAGCGTAGGAGATCGAGCCTGGGGGCGCGGGTGGATTCGCCGGCGCGTGTGCGCCCATCTGGTGCGGGAAGTCGCGAATCCCGATCTGCATCAGCGCAGTCGTATAGCTGACTGTCTCCACATACTTCATGTAGTCGCCGGCGTCCCACCATCCGCCCGCCGCGTCAATATCCGGCAGTTCCTCCGCTTCCAGCGGCGGCGTTGGCGGCACATTGTTAATAAAGTCGTTGTCGTCCAGGGGCGGCGTCTCGTAGACCCGCGCCACCTCGTCGTTCACATGTCCGGGTGCGGTGCGGAGCGCGTTGGGAATGAAACCCGCTCCGTCGCGTTGGGTTTGATAGAAGAACAAGGTGTTCAGCAGCAGGCCGGAATAGAGTTTGTTCGGAGAATCGACTGCGAAACGCGGCGAAATTGCCGTCACAGGTCCAGACACAGAAATTGTGTAGAGGTCGCCTGCTGGAACGTTGAAGTCGAGCGCGTAAACCTTGTAGGTGACTGTACTGGTGTGACTCCAAGTGCCCAGCAAAGCCCCGGAGTGTCCCGAAAATGCGGTCGCACCCTTGGAATCGACCACCTTGAAACTGGCCTGAGCCCCCGTCGCCTTAGACATCAGGTATGCGCGAAACGGAGAGTCTCCGGCTTCATAGCCGACCTGGCTTACTCGCACGTAGGCGGACTGCGCGGTTGCGTAAGAACCCCAGGTCAGCAAGCACAGCAAGAGAGCTACTGGAGTCACGCGATCGAGATGAAAGATGGGGCGGCTGGCGGACGTCATTGGATTCCTTGTTGGAGCCTAAAACTAGCCTATTAAATGCATTTAATACGGGTAAGAGTTTGCTCCTTTGTCTCAGCACTGTCAAGCCAAAGCATCGGCGGTTGGCAACCTCGTGGCATCCGCTGATGGGCGCTATAAAATTTTTGAGTTGGACTCAAATGCTTGGTTGCCTCAGGATGTTGTTGCGTCCTCGGCTGCGTTGCTGAAGGCGCTTTGAATCTGGCGTCCCGGTAAGTTTTTCTTCACGGGACGGCCGTTGGTACCCCTGACCTCGTCGTCCTCGAAAAAATCGCGTCCGCCGAATTCTAAGGATCGAGGGAAAGAATTGTGCTGGAGAAGAAAACGGTTGTTACCCTGCGCACCGTCGCCGAACGAGTCAATCTTGCGCCTTGTTCGGTCTCTGCAGTCTTAAACAATACGCCCGCTTCGTGGGCCATTCCGCAGCGTACGAAAGACCGCGTCTTCCGCGCCGCTGCCCAGCTTAACTATCGTCCCAACCTGTCGGCGCGTTCCTTGCGCACCAAGCGGACTCACATGATTGCCGTGCTGGCTGATTTTGGCCAGACCCCGGTGGCCCGTGCCATCGTGGGGATGGAACGGATTTTGCGTCGCAAAGGATATCTGCTGGTCCTCGGGGCCTTCGACGCTGCTTCCGACTGGACGCGGACTTCCGTCGAATTTCAGCAACGAGGGATCGAAGGCGTGATCGCCGTCGGCATGAACGTACCAACGGAGGTTCAGATTCCCGTGGTCATGGTTGATCTTGAATATTTCGCTACTCCGCAACGAGTGGAAGGTGAGGCGGGGGTGTGGCTCGCGGAATTGGGTGAATCCGCGGCGCAGGCCGTTGTCCGCGAGATCGAGGCCAAGTCCGCTCCGCGGAAAACTCAGGTCGTTCCCAAGTTTCCGCCGGCCTACGCTGATCTCTCGCGCTTCGACCTGCCGAGCAATGCACTGACCCTTCAGGAAGAAGTTCGCGACGTGTCCTGACGCCGCTTCGCCATGATTTCCTGCACGGCCCGGTGGCCTTGGTCGATGGCGGTATTCGTATACGCGTGTCCGTCGGCATCGGAGTTTGCGATGGTCACCCGTCCGAAGGGTTGCCGCCCGAGCACGCAGGGCCGCTGCGCCGCAGGGCGATCCAAAGGCTCGAACAACCGGTTGTATTCGTAGGCATAACCATGGGGCCAGCGATTGACCGTGATTGCCTGAATGTCGTTCGCGGCATCGAACCCTCCCGCCGCGAGCATGCGTCCTAGCTGACCGCGCACCTGCGTTTCGAAAGTCTCGAATTTCGTGGTGAATAATTCCCAGCGTCCAGCGCGATATTGCTCTTTGCACGGCAGCCCTGGTTTGCAGGGCGTACGCAGTAGATGCAGAACGCAGGACTCCTCGGGTGAAGCGGGAAATTTGTAGCCGCCCATCGACACCGGATAGTCCAGCGTGACATTTGAGAAGTACGCACCCGGCGCGTAAATGGAACTCAATCCCAATTTTTGAAATGCCCTCCAGTTCCTGATCTGCACATTGGTGTAAACCAGCGGAATCTTTACCGCATAGGCGAGGGCATCTTTCTGCTTGTCCGGAATTTCCGGACACAGATAAGGAATCACCATGTTGTAACAGGCCAGCACACAGAACGCGGCGCGCACGCGGTGCGCCTGGCCGCCGCGAACATAAGTGACTTCAACCTCTCTCGCACTCCGAGGATCTCCAACATGCTTCGCGCGTACTGCCGTGCTGTTCAGCCGAATTCTGATTTTAGAGCCGTCGTCGTCAAGCTGGGAGTAGTTCATCCGCGCAGTGACGATGTCTTCCATCGTGCTGCCCGGCGCCGATCCAGGGATGAGCGAACGCACCAGCATTCGAGCAATTGACGCGTTGCCGTCGGGAAAGTGAAAAATGTAGGGCTCGTCCTCTTCCTCGTCGTCTCCGGATTGCCGCTTCGGAAGCGTCATGCCGCTAAAGCCAAGCATGCCAATCAGCGCGCAATCGTAGGCGCTGACTGCATCGATGCCGATCCCGTATAAATCATGCGTTGTGGTCTGGAAAATCTTCACTACATCGGGATGAGCCTTCACATCCTGCAGCAGAAAATCCTTGTAACTGGTCTGGATCAGTTTGATTCGCTTTTGTTCGGGAGTGAGTTCGGGCAGGTAGTCGACTTTGGCGGTTTGCAGGCGCAGCAAGTCGCGGCGCGCTTGCGGAGCAATGGGTAGCAGGTCGATAGCTCTCGCGGAGTATCTTGGTGTTACATAATCGGAGTCATCCTCCAGCATTGCTTCTTCTTCGTATACCAGACGGTCCTCGCCGAAGGTCTCCTTGTCGAAGAAAGTCGCCTCGCCCAGTTTCATCTTCGAGAATAGCTTGCGGTCGTAATACTCGTAGAATCGCTTCACGTCGATTCCGAGCTCGCGCAGAAGGCCGATGGCGACCTTGCTGTAGTTGGCCGGAGCCTCAATTGACTGCGTGCCGCCATAGCCCAGCAGTATCCGGTCGCCGGAACGAAATTCGTTCCGCTTGGCGTGTCCGCCGAAGTCGTCGTGATTGTCGAGGATGAGAATCTTTGAATCTGCTCCCGCGTACTTGCGAAAGAAATAGGCCGCTGCCAATCCGCTAATGCCTCCTCCGACGACGATCAGGTCATAGGATTCATGGTCGTCGGCCGCTTCCGGCCATTCTTTGCCGTCGCGCAGATCGTGCGCCACTTCCCAGGAGCCGTCATGACTGCCGCGCATTCCGGCCCTGGCCGGCGGATAATAGCCAGGATCTTTTTCCGGAGCGAAAGGAGAATCCGGGATGCCGAAGGCCTCGAGCCAGGGGCTTCCCGCCACCAGCGAAGCACCCACGGATATGCTCACGCCATTAAGAAAATCTCTGCGCGTGATGGGACGAGCACCGGCGAATTCGTCAGCTCGAGGATTATTTTTCGAGACGGGGTCGTGGTCGCCCATGTGGGGGAGCCTGCCAAACCTTACTATAGTTTCGCAAGGTTACGAGAAAGACTAACTTTATTGCCAGGATTGTCAAGCGCGATTTCCACAGAGTATTTTATAAACTACATCGCTGCCGGGGCAGCCCGCAGAAATGGATGATCACGCATTACTGCTCGAAGCACTGGAAGAGGCTCGGCGCGGACTCCGGGAGGGTGGTCTTCCGATCGGGTCGGTCCTGGCGGACAGCCAGGGATGCATCGTTGCTCGCGGCCACAATCTGCGCGTGCAGACCGGAGACCCGACCGCCCACGCGGAAACAGTCTGCATCCGCAACGCTGGCCGCCGCCGTGACTGGACGCAGCTCACTCTGGTCAGCACTCTCAGCCCCTGCATCATGTGTGCCGGGACCGCGTTGCTTTACCGTATCCCGCGGGTGGTTGTCGGAGAGAATCGAAACTACCTGGGTGCTGAAGATCTCTTCCGGCAGTATGGTGCGAAGGTTGTCGTTCTCGATGACGCAGCCTGCATCGCGATGATGCGTGACTTCATCGCTGCTCACCCTGATCTCTGGAATGAAGACATTGGAAAGTGAGAGTGGATTTGTATCCGGATCTCGCGCCTTGCTGCGGTGCGAATTTTCGCTTTCGCTGAAGCAGTCGATACAATAGCAACGGACCGTATGCGCCCGATTTGCGCGCCCGATTGTTTCGCGCTCTAGAGGCTCCCATGACCACGACTCAGCACATTCACCCGGCAGTCGCCGCTGAACTACCGGCCGTCCCCCTCACTACCGAGGGCTACAGCGTGCTGCACCAGATGATGCGCCTTCGCCGCCCGGCATGGCGCGCTCTGCCCGAAGCCGAAAGATCGGCCGTCGTGAAAGAAACTTCCGACGCGCTGGCAGCCATGGAAAAGAATTCCACCGGCCAGTCCGCCCTCTTCTCGCTCATCGGCCACAAGGGCGATCTCATGTTGATTCACTTCCGCGAATCGTTCGCTGATCTCAACCGGGCCGAACTCCAGCTCGCCAACCTGCGACTCAGCGATTACCTAGAGCCGACGACTTCTTATCTGTCGATTATTGAACTCGGGCTCTACGACTCGACGCTCAAAATCTACAAAGAGCTCGCTGAGCAGGGAATCGAGCCGCATTCCGAGCAATGGAAATCGGAGATCGAGTCCAAACTCAGCCGCCACCGCGAAGCCATGCGTCCGCGCCTCTTCCCGGAGATCCCGCCACATCGCTACGCCTGCTTCTATCCCATGGACCGCCGCCGCGGCGAAGACAAGAACTGGTACACACTGCCCCTCGAAGAACGCGCGCGGCAGATGGGCGAACACGGCCTGGTCGGCCGCCGCTATGCCGGTGAAGTCAAACAGATCATCACCGGCTCCATCGGCTTCGATGACTGGGAGTGGGGCGTCGACCTCTTCGCCGACGATCCGCTGGTCTTCAAGAAGCTGATCTACGAAATGCGCTTCGATCATGTCAGCGCGGTCTACGCGCTGTTCGGCCAGTTCTATGTCGGAGTGCGGGTTCCGGCCGTATCACTCGAAGGGTTGCTGAATGGAGAGTTGCCCTAGACCCAAATCAACACAGAGGACACAGGGGTCACACAGGAATTCTGTTAGGGCTTTAGTTCCCTTGATGTCTCCGTGATTCTATGGTGAATTCGCTTGCAGAACGGAGACCTCAATGGCAACCCTCGGCCTCATCGAATACAAAGACGCCAGCCCCGAAGTCCGCGCCGTCTACGACGACATCATGGCGACGCGCAAGACGGATTGGATCAATAATTTCTGGAAGGCTCTGGCGCACGATCCCGCCACTCTGAAGCGCACCTGGGAGGACATCAGACAGATCATGGCTCCCGGCGCGCTCGACTCGCTTACCAAAGAGATGATCTACGTCGCAGTCAGCGTGAGCAACCAATGCGGCTACTGCATCGCCTCGCACACTGTCGCCGCGCAGAAAAAAGGCATGACCGACGATATGTTCAAGGAATTGATGGCGGTGGTCGGCATGGCCAACGAAACCAACCGCTTAGTCGCGGGCTACCAGGTTGAGATTGACGAGCAGTTCAAGAAGTGAACCGCAAGAACTTAAGATGTGGGCGCAGCGGAAAAAAGGTAGGGCTGTGGCAAAGAGATGTGGGGAACAGCCGCCCCCGGCTGTCCGCCGCGCGCAACGCGGTCTCTAGTTTCGTAAGACGAGCGGCATTCAAGTGCGCTTCACCCGTCCGAATTTCCACTCATGCGCTTTCATATCCACCTTGCGCCCGCGGAAGTGCACGCCCTCGGCCTCGAGCCGAAATCGTTGTTCCATGGCCGAATCCCCGATCAACTTGATCGCCCCGCCCGCGCCGAGAACACGCTGCCAGGGCAATCCAAAACCGCGCCGCAGTACCGCCGCCACTTGCCGAGCCGCACCCGGAAAGCCCGCCGCCCGGGCGATTGCGCCGTAGGTCGAAACTTTCCCGCGCGGAATCGCGCGAATCGCCCGCTCGATTCGCAGACGCCTCTCGCCTGCTTGATCTTGTTTGCTCCTTCGCGCAGGAGAGTCACCGTGCTTTTTCGCCACAATGTCATCCTGAGCGGAGCACGCTGGATCGCGAAAAGCGAGCCAGCCTCCGAAGTCGAAGGATCCCCAGCAAACAAAGGATCCCTACCTGAATATGATGAGCCAGCCTCGCGTCGCCTGAGCGTTTTCTAGGCCGCGCTGCGAAACGCTTCCAGCGCGTCGTACTCCGAATTATGGACTTCGAAAACGGTAAGCAGTTTCGTAAGCTGTAGTAGATCGTCCACGCGCCTGGTCAGGCTAGCCAGTTTGATCGTGCCTCCGGCGCTGAGGGCGGTAGTGTGCAGCGCGACCAGCGTGCCCAGTCCGCCCGAATCGATGTAGTTCACTTCGTGCAGGTTGAGCACAATGCGCTTCTGCCCGTCCGCGATCGCCTTCTTTACTTCGTCGCGCAACAGCGCCGACTCTTCGCCAAACACAATCCGTCCATTGCATTCGATGGCCAGAATTCCGTCCACCGTCCGCTTCGTCAGTTTCAATTGCATAAGCTCTCCTTAACGAAACTCACTTCCGCCCCGGCCGCATCGGCATTCTCCGACGCACCAGCCTAGCGCGTGCGGGCGGCCTTAGCAAGCTTACATCCCGGTCTAGCATTGCCGCATTCTTGAGAATTGTCAGCCTTCGTGTCCTTCGTATGTGAGATTTTTTGTTCCGTAAGGTTGGGCAACGTGCTGACTCAATCCCGTATAATCGACTCTTCCACCCATGAGCTACACCGTCCTGGCCCGCAAATACCGTCCGCAGAAGTTTTCTGACGTCATCGGAGAGGAACATGTCACCCGTACGCTGCAAAATGCCATCGAACAAGGACGCACCGCTCACGGCTACATTTTCAGTGGACACCGCGGCATCGGCAAGACCACCGTCGCGCGCATTCTGGCCGCAGCGCTGAACTGCAGATCGAAGGACCATCCAGTGCCGGAGCCGTGCGGAGTGTGCGAATCGTGCACTGAAATTCGCGCGGGAAATTCCGTCGATGTGATTGAGATCGATGCCGCCACCAACCGCGGTATCGACGAGATCCGCGAACTTCGCGAGGGCGCGCGCTATAAGCCGGCGCGCGACCGTTTCAAGATTTACATTCTCGACGAGGCGCACCAGATCACCGATGCCGCCTTTAACGCATTGCTCAAAACGCTGGAGGAACCGCCCGACCACATCGTCTTCATGCTCGCCACTACGCAGCCCGAGGATATTCCCCAGACCATCCGTTCGCGCTGCCAGCACTTCAGCTTTCGCGCCGTTAAGTTCGACGCGATCGTTGGCCAGTTGCGCGATTTGGTCACGCGCGAAAAAATCGAAGCCGATGACGACGCCCTCGCGCTACTGGCCGAGGCCGGCGACGGTTCCATGCGCGATGCGCTGTCCATTCTCGATCAAGCCATCGCCTCCGCCACCGGCCGCGTGACCGCAGATTCCGTGCGTAACCTCGTAGGAGCCGCGCCCGCACATATTCTTGAACAGGTGATGCAAGCGGTTTCCGAAGGCAAGAGTGAAGAAGTCCTTCGCCAGGTTGACCACCTTATCAGCGAGGGGCACAGTCCCACGCATTTTGCCCGCCAAATGGTTCGTTTCCTGCGCAATGCGACGGTTGCACAGATCGCAGGCAAGGATTCATCGCTGCTGCAAGTTTCGAGTGAAGAACGCGAGCGCGTCGCCCGAGTCGCGGAATTGTTTGGCGAAGAGGATCTCACGCGACATTTGCAAATCATGCTTCGGACTCACGGCGAACTGGGATACAAACAAGAGCAGCGATTCCATCTCGAACTCGGCCTGCTCAAGATGGCGCATGCGCAAAAGCTCATTCCAATTGAACAGTTACTGAGTGACGCGGCCGGTGGCCCGTCGATCGCCGCGCCGCGCCCAGCATCGCGGCCGTCAATCGTGGGCCCTACTGGAAGCTCTGAAACGCGCCGAGTCGAGCCTCCGGCGGCGCGGCCAACTCACGTTTC
>Ga0302324_100002727_pt1 | contig 40315 bp, 35 predicted proteins | sample Palsa_T0_1_FD_201949 | JGI IMG/M metagenome (GOLD analysis project Ga0302324, IMG submission 201949) | Peat permafrost microbial communities from Stordalen Mire near Abisko, Sweden - Palsa_T0_1 | ecosystem: Environmental > Terrestrial > Soil > Palsa > Peat permafrost | place: Sweden: Abisko...
GTCTGGTATCTTGTGTGCGGACTATCCAGTCTCGTCCTGCAAAGCGACGCCAAGGCGGTTTCCTCCTGGGTCATGGGAATCCCATTCGGCGTAGGTCAATTGGGGGTAGCCGGTGTGTTGATGTTCTGTTTCGATGGCTCCAGCGAAGATGCGTAAAGCGAAAACCACCACCAGCTCTTCGCGTTTCGCGTACGACGGACTGAATCGAGTGATTCATGAGCGCGCTCGCCTGAGTTTGCTGACATCGCTCCTCACCCACCCTAAGGGACTATGGTTCGGCGAATTGAAGGACCTGTGCGCGCTCACCGACGGTAACTTGAACCGGCATCTCTTGGTTCTTGAAGAGGCCAAGCTGATCAGCGTCACCAAAGCTCTGGAGGGTAGCCGCACGCAGACTCGATGCCGCATCACCGCTCTCGGCCGGCGTCGTTACCTCGAGTATCTTTCGGTCCTGGAGCAGGTGATCGTGGACGGCGCCGGGGCCCTGAACCGGGGTTCGGACGCCGATGAAGGAAGCCCCGCGAACGCTTGACTCCCAACAGTGCCTCGCGCGCGGCAATCAGCTCGTCGGCATTCAGCTCGTCGGTAAGGTAAAGGTGAAACGGGCTCCGCCCTCTGGACGCCGCTGGGCGGCGATGCTTCCGCCGTGCGCGTTGATGATGGCACGGCAAATGGTCAGGCCCAATCCGGCGCCGCCCGTGGTTCCTTCATCCTTCCCCCGGTGAAACTTCGCAAACAGACGCTCTGGGTCTTCCCCGGTAAATCCCGGTCCGTCGTCGTCGATGCAGACGCGTATCAGATCGTTGTCGACGACCGCGCTGATGGTGACGCGCGTTCCCGCCGGGGTGTGTTTTGCGACATTCTCGAGGAGATTGGTGAACACCTGCAGTATCAGCGGGCCGTCGACGAACACCTGCGGCAAATCCGCGGGGAGTTCATCGACAACCGGGTGATCCGCCAATCGCGCCCGGCAGCGCGCAAGCACGGCGCCGAGCAGCTCCTCCAGCGTCTGCCAATCGCGCCGCAGCGCCACCTGTCCGGATTCCAGCCGCATCAACTCGAGCACGTTGGAAATGATTTCGGACATCTCATTGGCCTTGGCTTCGATCGAGGCGGTGAGCGTGCGACGGACGTCCGCATCGAAGGCCATCAAGGGATCGTTGAGCGCGCTGCTGGCCCCGGTGATCACCGCAAGCGGCGTGCGCAGATCGTGCGAGATCGAGGCCAGCAACGTGTTCCTGACGCTTTCTGTCTCGGCGGTGACACGGGCCGTCTCGGCCTCCTCGGCGAGTGCGGCGCGCTCCATGGCAAGGGCAATCTGCCCCGCAAACGTCTCCAAGAGGTGCCGCTGTTCGGGCAACAGCAACCGCCGGCGCTGCGAAGGCGCGACGGCCAGTACGCCCAGCGTTTTGGTGGCGGCCTTGAGAGGTAGATATTGCGCGGCGTTCGCCGGCAACGTATCGGTGCCCAAACCCGCGGGCACGCCGTGATCGAGCACCCATTGCGCCACCGACAAGTCGGTGTGCCGCAACGAGCCCGGCAGCGGCGGACTGCGCGGATGGTGCAGCCTTCCGGCTGCATCGGGGACCAGCACGACTGCAAGGCTGGCGAAGGTTTCCGCCACGTGCTTGACGGCAACCCGCGCCAAATCCTCGAAGCCGCGATTCGCCGCCAGCTCGCGGCTCATGCCGTAAAGAAGGGCCGTGCGGCGTTCACGCGCGCCGGCGACCCGCGTTTGGGCGCGCACGCTTGCCGCCAGGCCGGCAATGATCAATGCCACGATCAGCATCACCGCGAAAGTCACGACGTATTCGAAATCCGTCACCGCGAAGGAGAAACGCGGCGGCACGAAGAAGAAATCGAAAGCGATGACATTCGTGATGGCGGCGAGACTGGCCGGCCCTCTCCCTAAGCGCAGGGCGGCAATGGTGGTGCCGAGCAGATACACCATGACCAGGTTGGTCAGCTCGAGATATGGATACATCAGCGCCGCGAGCAGGGTGCACGCCAGCGTAATGCTGGCCGCCGCCCAATAGAGAGACCATTTGATTTCGCGCGGGCCGGTCTCCTCCCGGGATGAAGGCGCCCTTCCTTGGGCCGCGCGACGCGAAATGACGGACACGTCGAAACCGCCGTTGGCCTCGACGAGTTTGGTCGTCGTCGAAGGCCGAAACAGGGAGCGCAGGCCAAAGCGCTTCGGCTCGCCAACCACGATGCGCGTGACATTGCGCAGGCCGGCATATTCGATCAGCGCCGCAGAAGCGGACGAGCCATCCAGGGTGACCGTCTGCGCCCCCAGCGATTCCGCCAGACGCAGAATATCGACGCGCCGATTGCGTGCCTTCTCGCCGAGCCGCAGCATGGCCGGAGTTTCGACCGTCACCACCAACCATTCGGCGTCCAGCGCATCCGCGAATCGCTTGCCCACGCGTACCAATTGTTCCGCTTGGTCATCCAGGGTCACGGCCACCAGGAATCGATCCCGCGCCAACCAGGGTTTCGAGATGAGTTCGCGGTTTCCGTAGGCGCGCGCCGCCGCGTCGACCCGATCGGCGGTGCGCCGCAGGGCGAGTTCGCGCAATGCCAGCAAATTGGGTTCGCGGAAAAATTTCTCGCCGGCCGCAGCCGCCTGCGACGCCGCGTATACCTTGCCGGCCTTGAGACGCTGAAGCAAATCGCCCGGCGACAGATCGATGAGCTCGACCTCATCCGCCTGGTCGAAAATCCGGTCCGGAATGGTCTCCTGCTGGCGGATTCCGGTGATGCCGGCGATCACGTCATTCAAGCTCTCCAGATGCTGCACATTGACCGTGGTCCAGACGTCGACGCCGGCGGCCAACAATTCCTCGATGTCCTGCCAGCGTTTGGCGTGGCGCGGCCTGGGTTCGCCTTCGCCCAAGTTCGAATGTGCCAGTTCGTCCACCAGCAGGATCGCGGGGTGGCGGGCCAGGGCGGTATCGAGATCAAACTCCCGCCGCACGATGCCGCGGTAGCGGACTTCGAGATATGGCAGCTGCTCCAGTCCCGCCAGCAATCGCTCGGTCTCGACCCGCCCATGCGGCTCCACGTAGCCCACGACCACATCGGAGCCGGAGGAGCGCGCGCTGCGCGCCGCCTCCAGCATGGTGTAGGTCTTGCCCACGCCGGCGGAGGCGCCGAAGAATATCTTGAGCCGGCCTCGGAGCAGCGAGGCCTCGCTGCGCTCGACGTGCGTCAGCAGTTCATCGGGGTCCAGGCGTTTGTCGTCATTCATTTCCTGCGGCTGTCGAGGGCCATGTTGAGTTCCAACACATTGACTTGCGATTCGCCAATGATGCCGAACAATGGAGCTTTCTGCAGCCGCGTTATGAGGGCCTGCACGGCGGCCGGCGGCAGATTGCGGGCTCGGGCAACACGGGCCACCTGGTATTGCGCGCCCGCCACGCTGATGTCCGGGTCCAGGCCGCTGGCCGATGCCGTGACCAGATCCACGGGTACATTGCCGGGTTGCTGCGGCGCTCCCTCGGCCTTCAGCGCTTTGATGTTCGTGTCGACCTGATCGAGCAAGGCGGGATTCAACGGACCCAAGTTGGAGCCTCCGGAGGCCGAGCCGTTGTTGGGCTGCGGCGCGGTAGCCGAGGGTCTTCCCCAGAAATGGCCGGGATCGGAAAAGTGCTGGCCGATCAGCTCGGAACCGATCAAAGTCGTGCCTTTGTGCAGCAAGCTTCCCGACGCCTGCGCCGGAAAAAGCATCCGGCTCAGCCCCGTTATAACCAACGGATACACGATGCCCAATGCCAACGTCATGAATGCCACGAGACTCAAGGCCGGCCGGAAGTAGCGCATCAGTTCTCCTTCACGTCAGGCCCGCGGCAGCCAGACCCATGTCGATCAGTTTGATGCCCGGAAAGGGCACCATGATTCCACCCAGTCCGTAAATGAGCAAATTTCGCCGCAGCAGCGGTCCTGCGCCGAGCGCCCGGTACTTCACGCCTTTGATCGCCAGGGGAATCAGCAGGACGATGATCAGGGCGTTGAAGATCACCGCGGAGAGGATTGCCGAATTCGGCGTCGCCAGGCGCATGATGTTGAGCGCCGCGAGAGAAGGATAGGTCGTGGCGAACGCCGCGGGGATGATGGCGAAATACTTGGCGACGTCGTTGGCGATGCTGAACGTGGTGAGCGAGCCGCGCGTCATCAGCATCTGCTTGCCGGTCTCGACGATTTCGATCAGCTTGGTCGGATTCGAATCGAGATCGACCATGTTGCCGGCTTCCTTGGCCGCTTGCGTGCCGCTGTTCATGGCCACGGCCACGTCAGCCTGCGCCAACGCCGGCGCATCATTCGTGCCGTCGCCGGTCATGGCAACCAGGCGCCCCTCCGCCTGATGCTTGCGGATGAGCTTGAGCTTGGCTTCGGGTGTGGCTTCCGCGAGATAATCGTCAACGCCCGCTTCGGCGGCAATTGCCGCGGCCGTCAACCGGTTGTCGCCGGTGATCATGATGGTCTTGATTCCCATGTGGCGCAGATCCGCGAAGCGTTCCTTGATGCCGCCCTTGACCACGTCCTTGAGTTCGACCACGCCGAGCACCTTGGCGCCGTCGCAGACCACGAGCGGCGTGCTGCCGCGCCGGGCCACCGTATCCACCACTGCGGCCACCGCGGGGGGAAAGATGGCACCGAGCTTCGCGATGTGATTCTTGACCGCGTCGGCGGCGCCCTTGCGGACCTGGCGGTTTCCCAGATTGACGCCGCTCATGCGGGTTTGCGCGGAGAATGGAATGAAGGTCGCATCCAGCGCCTTGATGTCGCGCTCGCGCAAATTGAACAATGCCTTGGCGAGCACCACGATGCTGCGGCCCTCGGGGGTTTCGTCGGCAAGCGAGGCCAGCTGCGCGGCGTCCGCCAACTCGAGCTCGGTCACCAGGGGTGCAGGCAGGAAAACCGACGCCTGGCGGTTGCCGAGCGTAATCGTCCCGGTCTTGTCGAGCAGCAGAATATCGACGTCGCCCGCAGCCTCGACCGCCCTCCCCGACGTGGCGATGACGTTCGCCTGCATCATGCGGCTCATGCCGGCGACGCCGATGGCGGACAACAGGCCGCCGATCGTGGTCGGAATCAGACAGACCAGCAGTGCAATGAGCGCGGTTATGGTGATCGGTGTCCCAGCCTTGGCGACCCCGACGCTGAAGATCGAGAAGGGCAGAAGCGTCACGATGACGAACAGGAACACGATGGTGAGCGCCACCAGCAAAATGGTCAGAGCGATTTCGTTCGGGGTCTTCTGGCGCTTGGCGCCCTCGACCATCGCGATCATGCGATCGAGAAAGGTTTCGCCCGTGTTCACCGTCACGCGCATGATGATGCTGTCGGAAAGAACCCGTGTGCCGCCGGTGACGGAACTGAAGTCGCCGCCGGATTCGCGGATGACCGGCGCGGACTCTCCCGTGATCGCGCTCTCATCCACCGACGCGGCGCCTTCGATGACTTCGCCATCGACCGGTATGATGTCGCCGGCCTCGACCAGCACGATGTCGCCCTTCTGCAGATCCTCCGCCTTGACCTGACACGTGTCGCGCTGGCGCAGCGAAGCATCGTTGATTTTCTTGGCGAGCACGGTTTGCCGCATATTGCGCAGCGCCGAGGCTTGGGCGCGGCTGCGGCCTTCGGCGAGAGCCTCGGCGAAATTCGCGAACAGCACCGTGAAGGCGAGCCAGATCGCAATTGCAAAGATGAACCAGGTCGATGTTTCGCCGCGGCCGAGCAGCGCCTGCACCCACAGCACCAGCGTGGCGATCGTACCGACATACACCACGAACATGACCGGATTGCGGCTTTGCAGCCGCGGGTCCAGTTTCTTCAGAGTCTCGATCAGTGCGGGTCCGAGCAGCTTCTTGTCGAGCAGGGGCAACTGTGCGCGGGTCATGACTTTCTCAATTGACTGCCAGGAGGAAATGCTCCACGACCGGGCCCAGCGCCAGCGCTGGCACGTAATTGAGCACGCCGATCAAAATTATGGTCCCGATCAGCAGCGCGATGAACAAAGGACCGTGCGTCGGCATGGTTCCTTCGCTGACGGGAATCCGCTTCTTGCCCGCGAGCGATCCGGCGATGGCAAGGGCGGCCACGATGGGCCAGAAGCGTCCCAGCCACATGACGATGCCGAGCGTGCAATTGTAGAAAGGCGTGTTGACGGTAAGTCCCGCGAAGGCGCTGCCGTTGTTGTTGCCGGTGGAAGTGAACGCATAGAGAATCTCGCTGAATCCATGCGCACCGGGATTCGCGATACCCGCCCTGCCGGCTTCCGTCATCACACCCAGCGCGGTGCCAAGCAAGACCACGATCGGCGTGGTGAGAATGAATATCGAGGCGAGCTTCATTTCTCGGGCCTGAATCTTCTTGCCGAGATACTCAGGCGTCCTGCCGATCATCAGCCCGGCGATGAACACGCCGAGTATGGCGAAGATCAGAATGGTATAGATGCCGGTGCCCACGCCTCCGGGCGCGAGTTCGCCGAGCTGCATCAGGAACAAGGGAACGAAGCCACCCATCGGCGTGAAGGAATCGTGCGCGGCGTTGACGGCACCGCAGGAGGTGGCGGTGGTCGCGGCAGCGAACAGCGCGGAGGCGGCGGGGCCGAAGCGAGTCTCCTTGCCTTCCATGTTGCCGCCCGCCTGCAGCGCGGTCGGCGCGTCGTCGACGCCGTGTTTGGCGATGAGCGGGTTGCCCTGTTGTTCGCTGACGAACGCCGTGACCGACAGGGCGCCGAACAAGACCACCATGGCGGCCACCAGCGCCCAGCCCTGGCGCGTGTCGCCGACCATGCTCCCGAAGGTGTAGGTCAAGGCGAAGGGAATGAGCAGGATGGCCGCGATCTCGAGCACATTGGTCAGCGCGGTGGGATTTTCGAAGGGGTGGGCAGAGTTGGCGTTATAGAAGCCGCCGCCGTTGGTTCCCAGTTCTTTGATGGCCTCCTGAGAGGCCACCGGGCCCATCGGCAAGGTCTGCATTCTCGTTACGGCTGGCTCGGTGACGGCATTGCCGTTCGCGTCCTTGAGCGCATCGCCGTTCGCGTCGGTCTGCGGCTTGTCGAAGTGCAGTGCTTCCACGAGCGTCGCATCCTTGAACGCGTCCAGGTTCTGAATCACCCCTTGGCTGACCAACACCAACGCCAGAATCACCGACAGAGGCAGCAAGACGTACAGCGACGAGCGCACCATGTCGGCCCAGAAATTGCCGATACCCTTCATGTCGTGGCGGGCGAAGCCGCGCACCATCGCGAGCGCGACGGCAAAGCCCGTCGCCGCGGACAGGAAATTTTGCACGCCAAGACCCGCCATTTGAGTCAGATGGCTCATCGTGGACTCGCCCGCATAACCCTGCCAGTCGGTATTGGTGACGAAACTGATGGCGGTATTGAACGAGGAATCTGCGCTCGCGGGATCGAAGTGCTGCGGGTTCAGGGGCAGCCAGCTTTGCAGCCGCTGCAGCGCATAAACGAAGAGTGCGCCGATCGCGTTGAACAGCAGCAGCGCCTTGGCGTATTGCAGCCAGGTCATGTCTGCCTGGCTGTCTATGCCGCAGCAGCGGTACAGCAGATGTTCCGCACGGCCGCCCAGGCGAGTCGCGAAATTGCGCCTGCCCTCCATGACATCGGCGATGTAGCTGCCGAGCGGCTTGGCACACAACACCACCGTACCCACGCAAAGCAGGAACAGGCCCGCGAACTTCGCGGTCTCGCTCATATTAGAACCTCTCGGCCCTGATCAATGCGTAGAGGAGGTAGCAGAAGAGCAAAAGCGCCAGCAACCCGCCCAACAGGTAACTCGTGTTCATTATTCGTCCCCCATCCGATCGATGGCCAAGGCCAGACCCCATGTCGCCGAGAGCAGCAGGACGATGATGGCGATGTAAAACAGATCCATGGCCGCGAAAGTCTAGGCGGCTGCCTTGGGTGCCGATATACGGAAGAGTGTTAAAAAATGCCCCCGCACAAGGACGCTAGGCAAGGACGCAACTCAAGGGCGCGGCTCGCTTTCCGGGTCAATGACCAGCCGGTAACCGAGCCCAAGTTCGGTGAGAATGTGCTTGGGGCGTTTGGGTTCGGCCTCGAGTTTGTGGCGCAGGCTGCCGATGTAAACCCGCAGCGCGCGGGAATCGTCGCGGTTTGGGCCCCACACTTCCTTGATCAGCGATGCGTGCGTGACGATGCGTCCGGCATGCCGCGCGAGCGTCTCCAATATTCGGTGTTCCAGCGGAGTCAAGCGCACTTCCTGGCCGTCGGCGCGATGTGCGACCCGGCGGCCCAGATCGACGGACACCTCGCCGAGGTGGAGCACGGCCGTCGGCAGCTCGCCGCGCACATGCCGGCGCAGGATGGCCCTGATGCGCGCCAAGAGCTCCGGTGCGCTGAACGGCTTGTTGACGTAGTCATCGGCACCGTTGTCGAAGGCCGCGAGGCGCTGCGGCTCGGCGGTGCGCGCCGAGAGCACCACGATCGGCACCGGCGACCACGACCTGATTGCCGTAATGACGGAGAGACCATCGCGATCGGGCAAACCCAAATCGACGATGACGATATCCGGCCGATGCAGCCTTGCGTCCTGTTCGCCCCGGGCCGCGGTGGCGGCCACCACCACGCGGAATCGGTTGGCTTCGAACAGCAGTGTCAGGAACTTTTGCAGCGCCGGATCATCCTCGACGATCAGCACCACATGCATGGCCTCAGTCATCAGTTCTTTACTGGACCCGTTTGTCCCGCCGCATCGGGCAAGAGATAGGCATCGATGACCTTGCGGGCGATGGGTGCCGCCGCGGTCGCACCGAACCCCGCATTCTCGACCAGCACCGAAATCGCGATCTTCGGATCATCGACCGGCGCAAAGGCGATGAACCACGCGTGTTCGCGCTTGCGTTCGTCTTCGTTCTTGTGCTTGGTGCTTTCGGTCTGTTTGACCGTCACCACCTGGGCCGTGCCGGTCTTGCCGGCCCATTTGTATTTGGCGCCCGCACCCGCCACGTGCGCAGTGCCGCTCGGTCCCACCGCACCCTCCATCCCATCGAAGACCACGCTCCACTGCTCGTCGGTCGCGATATCGACGGGCTTCCCGAGTACCGGTGCGCGCTGAACGATGTTGACCGCGCCGGGCGCGCGAGTGGCAGCCACCAACCGCGGCACGGCAACGATCTGTCCGCGCTCGGAGATTTCGCCGGCGAAATGCGCCTGCTGCAGCGGCGTCACCGTAATCGGCCCCTGACCGATACCCATGCTGACCGTTTCGCCGGGGAACCATACTTGATCGGCCTTGCGCTTGAAAACGCGCCGTTTCCATTCGGGCGAAGCGTACAACCCGGCTTTCTCGCCGGGAATATCGATACCGGTCAGATCGCCGTAGCCGAAAGCGCTCATGAACTCGTGCATGTGTTCGATGCCCATCTTCTCGGCGAGCCGGTAGAAATACACGTCGCAGGAGCGGTAAATGGCGCTGCGCATGTCGACATTATGATGAACTTCGTCGTCGCGATACTTGTTGGCGCTGCCCGGCAAGGTGAAGTACCCCGGGCAATACTGGATCTGCTCCGGCGTATAGATCTTGTACTTCTGCGCGGCCAGGGCGTACAGCGGTTTGACCGTCGATCCCGGCGGATACGCGCCGCGCAGCGCGCGATTCAACAACGGCACGTCGATATCGCCCGAAAGCGCGCCGTACTGCGCCACGGACAAGCCGCGAACGAAGTCGTTGGGGTCGAACCCGGGCGTGCTCGCGAGTGCGATCACATCCCCGGTTTTCGGATCGAGCGCAACCACGGAGCCGCGCTTGCCGGAGAGCGCCTCCTCCGCGACCTTCTGCACCTTCATGTCGATACCGAGGATCAAATCCTCGCCCGCCACCGGCGGACGGCTGATGAGCTGCGGCGCAAAGTCACCCTGCCGCTCCACGGGCCGCCCGGCGGCATTCACCATGATCTCGCGAAAGCCCGGCTTGCCATGCAGCTCGGCTTCGTAGGCGCCCTCGACCCCAAGCTTGCCGATCAGGCTCGTGCCCGCATATTCGGCGCTGTCGATCTGCTTCATGTCCTGCTCATTGATGGCGCTGACGTAGCCGATGGCATGAACCGCCATCTCCTTGAACGGGTAGTGCCGCGCCAGGCGCGTGCGTATGTCGACCCCGGCAAATTGATAACGGTGGATGGCGAATATCGCCATCTCCTCTTCGTTCAGCTGCAGTTTGACCGGCACGCTCTCGTACACCTTGTGCAGAAGAATGGTGCGCTTGATGCTGCCGACCTCTTCGCCGCGCAGGAGACCGATGCTCACCAGCTGGGCGAGCGTGGCATCCAAAGCCTTGTTGTCCCCCACTTGCTCGCGTATCAGTTCGACATTGAACGCCGGGAGATTGTCCGCAAGAACCACGCCATGCCGATCGAGAATGAGGCCGCGGCTCGGAGGTATGGGCTCGTTGCGGATGTTGTTGCCGAGCGACAGCGTCGAGTAATACTCGTACTTGAGAACCTGCAGGTAGAAGAGGCGTCCGGCCACCGTCAGCAGCAACGCGCCGGCGATGACGCCTGCCACGATGCTGCGGATCGTGAACAGGCGATTCTCGGCAAAGGTGTTTTTGATCCGCGTCTGGCGGCTGTTCACCATGCGGCCTTATTTGAAATCGGTGACGACATCCCGCAATTGTAAACTTACGCGGGCCGGATAACCGTGACACAGGTAATTTATCGGACGGTGGTCTCCGTCTGATATTGGATCTGATAGCGCAGGCCCGTCGAGCCCTCAGCCGGTACGGTCAAAGTAAACGTCGGCCGGCCGTTTTTCGAACCCAACGGATGATCGGCCCGGACCACTCGAGCGCTGCCGTACAGCGCCGGACGCAGCTCCACCTGAACAGGTTCCGGGCGCGCATTGCTGATCTGAACGTGCTCGATCTGTTCGTGCGTGGCTGTGCGCAACGTCACGTCCGGCAGCAGCGGCAGCAGCTTCGCCTGCGCGGAGCCGCCGACTTTTTCGTGCACCACCTCGACCTGCACATCGGCGCTGCTGCCAAGCCCGATCTCGATTTCTTCGTTGACGGTCAAATCACGCATCGTCGATTCGTGGAGCAGCAGGCGCTGCCCGTCGTGAAGCGCGAACACCGCGACGCTGCCCGAGGGCAGCGGCAGTCCCAGATGATTGGCCTCGTCGTTGACGGTGCGCAGCAGGCGTTCGGCGGCAAATGCCGTTCGCAGTTCATCGGAGGCCACCTCCGCGCGATACGAAATGGTCACGGGAATCGCGGCGCGATCCAACAGACGAATCTGCTTCGATTGCCGGCTGGCCACGGTGGTAGGTTCCGGGACACGGTAGAGTTTCAAGTCGCCCAGCTGTTCCTCGATGACCTTCTGTGCGGTCGCAGCCAACCCCAGCGGACGGGCCGCCGCCATCATCATCGCCGTCGGCTCCATGCTGCGGCTTGCGACGTCTTGCACCAAGGCCAGTTCGCGCGGCGAGTCGCTGGTGGAACCTCGCGGCCAGCAGCGGGCCAGTATCGGCCCGCCGAGATCGATGGGCTCCACCGCGTTGCGCTCGCGGTTGACCCTGCCGGCGACAACCTGGGTGTTCGCGGATGGAAATCCCATCCCGTTGGAATTCGCCAGCGTCACCCAGGCGCCCAGGTCCATCGAGCGCTCATCGGGCGACAGCGTGGCGCTGTAATCGGCAGCCCAATCGAAACCGCGGCTCAAGTACGACAGGGTGACTTTACCCGTCACCGCGGTTGGCGTGCGTATCAACACGGACAGCGAGGGCCGTGCCGACGGCACGCCGTCGAGTTCGAAGGCCAAGCTCTCCGGCAAACCGGAGCAACGCAATGTCTCGATGCCGTCCACTGTGCGGAAAACCACGCCCCCTTGCGCGTCGGACAGAATCGTGCCCGGCACTCGCTCGGTCCTGCCGGTCTTGCGATCGGTGCGCAGCAATTCCACGGATTTACCGACCGTCGCGGCCAGCAGCGCCGACGGGCTCAAGACCCGCGCATCTCGATTTTTCTCGATGATGCCCTCAGGCAACCCGGTAATGATGGCGCTCTGCGCTTCGATGCCGTCGGCGACGCCCTCGAAACGCAGCCGGCTTAAGCCCGCCGGCAATCGCACCATGCGCGTTTCACTGATCAGCGCAAATCCGCGCAGATCGTCCAGTTCGATGGATCCACGCGATCGATTGGGTGCGCGGTACACCGTCACGGCAAGTCCAATGGGCGATTCGGCCGCGATATCCGCGGCAATTACGGCGGATGCCGCGGCGCAAGCGCCGCCGCAGGCGCAGATGGACAACACCATCGCGCGGCGCGCGCGCATGATCAATACCGCGATTCGAAGCTGGCGGTCAGGTTCGCCGTACCGTTGGCCGGCACCGTGACGGCCCACTGCGCGGTGTCCGCGCTGCGACGCACGCTCTTTTGACTCTCGGCCGTGATGCGTGTATCGCCCCACAGACCGTTCTGCAGAACCTTGACGACGACATCGCGCGGCAACGCGTTGGAAAGTTCGTAGCGCATGTCGGTTTGCCAATCGAAGGTGGATATGCGCGTGCGCTTCGCGACGATGGGCTTGACCTTGACGTCGAACGCGTCCCCGGTTGCAAGCGACAGCGTCGAGCCCATCGGCGTGTGGTCGATGCGGTTTTCTCCTATGAACTGCGGATCGCCGCGCTTGTCGCGCAAATAGAAGCGCAGGATTCCCGCCGGCAGTTGGTCTCCGAGCCCCGCATGCGCACTGCTCGAGAAGCTGTAGACGCTGCGCGCGCTCAAGGCGGTGTCGGAAGTGGCGAGCCAGCGATTCTGGAACTCATAGCCATGTTCGGCGGGAATGCCGCGCACGTCCAGGAAACTGACCTGCTTGGTCTGCAAGTCGGCGACCGTGGTGCGCTCCGCCAAGGGATACAAGTAGTAGTCGCCGAGCCGTTCGCGGCTGCCGCTTTCGGTGCCGGGGTTTTGCAAGGAGGTCCGCGGCCGGACCGGTCGATAATTTCCCGATCCGGAATCTCCGGCCTCGTCGGGGGAGCCGGCGACGAGCAGGGTCTGCGCATTTTCGTATGTGGCGCCGCTCGAATTGGTCAGCGTCACCCAACCTTGTACATCGATCTTGCCGCTTCCTTCATCGAACAACGCGACGTAGTCGGCCTTCCATCCCAAGCCCGGGGTAAGGTAGCTCAAGGTAGCGTGGCGCTGCCCCGCGTGCGCTCCCGTGACGGTCACTGAGAGGGTCGGCCGCGCACGCAGGTTTTCGGGAACCTTGTCGAAGATCACGCGCACCGGCAGCCCATCGTCGCGCAGCACCTCGATGCGCTGGCCGATTTTCAGCACCACGCCGCCGTTCGTCGCCAAGACCTGGGCCTGTTCGCGGGTTTCGGCTCCCGTGGCCGGGTTGACTCTGACGATGGTCACTTCATGGCCGACGGCTTTTTCCATCAGTTTGGCAGGGGTCAGCAAATCGAAGTCGAAGTTCTGTTCGACGATGGCAATGTCGGCAGCGGTCAGCGTGACGGTCTCGGGACGGATTTGCGCCGATACGTCCTGGAATTCGAGCCGTTGGCGGCCTTCCTTCACATCGATGTCGCGCCGGTCCTGAACCAGCGCCAGATTGCCGTTGTAAATGGTCAGCGCAAGGGTCCGATCGGCTGCGGCCGCCGCGCCCGCCATCAGCGCCGCGATCAAGTGGAAGGAGCATCCTGCGCAAAATAGAGCGAGCCGCATTTAACCCTCCTCGGCACACCGGAAAAAATACAGTTGGGCCGCGCGCCGTGTTAGGAATGTATCTTCCCACCTGACGGAGCATCGGATGAGCGTAACACCCGTTGAAATCATGGGCGAGAGGGCACAGCCGCGCCTGCGCTCAGGGGCCTTGTCATTGATGGATGCCGTCGGACAGTCGCTGGCGGCGGTCGGACCCACTTTGACACCCGCCTTGAATATGGCCGTGGTCGCGGGCTTGGCGGGCGTCGGCTGCTGGCTGTCCTACTTTCTCGGCACCCTCGGCGTGGTGATCGTGGCGGCGAGCGTCGGGGTACTGGCGGCGCGCCATCCCGAAGCGGGCTCCTATTTCGTCTATGTGGGCCGCACCTTCGGGCCGTTCTCGGGGGCGCTGGCGGGCTGGGCGATGATCAGTGCCTACATGTTCACCGCAATATCCACGACGTTCTCCTTCGTGATCTTCCTCGGCGACCTTCTTGCGGCCTTCCATTTGTCCTTGGCGGCCCCGGCAAAGATCCTGCTGATGCTGGTGTACGTCGGCACCGTCACCTTCGCCGCGTATCGCGATATAAGACTGTCGTCGCGGGCGGGTCTCGTCATGGAGATCATTTCTCTGAGCATCATCATCACCATAACCACGCTGTTCGTGCAGGTACAGGGCACGGTTGTTGACCGGGTTCAGCTCGATCTCTCGTCGCTGAAATGGGGCGGCGTGTTCTCCGCGCTGCCCTTCGTGATTTTCAGTTTCGTCGGCTTCGAGAGCTCCGCCACGCTGGCGAAGGAATCTGCGAATCCCAAGCGCAACATCCCCCGCTCGGTGATCGGCTGTGCGGCATTTTCCGGGATTTTCTTCACACTGATGGCGTATTTCATGGTGCTTGGCATGGGGGACGACAGCGCCACGCTCGGCAAGAGCACGGCGCCGTTCACGGATGTCGCGTCGCGGGCCGGCTTGGGTTGGGTGTCGACGATCGTCTACGGGGGTGCCGTCATCAGCGTGTTCGCCTGTACGCTCGCCAGCGTCAACGCAGCATCCAGATTGCTGTTCTCGATGGGTAAATATCGGTTCCTGCACGGCTCGATGGGCTTGGTCCACGATACGCATCGCACGCCGCATCGCGCGATCTTGGTCTGCGGATTCCTCCTTGCGGCGGTATGCCTGTTGATGTTGCCCGCGGGTTATCTGGACGCGTTCGGTTATGCGGGCACCATCGCGAGCTTCGGATTCGTGGTGGTTTATCTGGCGCTATGCATCGTTGCACCGCTGGATCTCAAGAAAAGCGCGGAAATGCGCGCAAGGCATGTGATCAACGGTGCGTGCGGCTCGGTGCTGATGCTGTTCGTCATCGTCGGCAGCGTATACCCTCAGCCGGAATATCCTTACAACGTGCTGCCGTATTTGTTCTTCGTCTATATGGCGGCAGGCGCCGCCTGGTTTGCGCTGCTCAAATCGAGATCGCCGCAGATTCTGGCCACCATTCAGCACGACATGGAAGAGTAGCGCTCAGCGCATCGAGACGCGCACGCCGTGCGCGCTGCTCATTTCCATCCAGGTCTTGATGCGTTTCGCGTCGGCGACGCGCGTATATCTGCCGAACGAATCCAACAGCACGATGATGACGGAGCGGTTGTCGATAACCGCATTCATCACGAGGCATTTCCCGGCTTCGTTGATGAAACCGGTCTTCTGCACGATGATGTTCCACCCCGGATTCTTCACCAAATTATCCGTGTTATGGAACTCGACCAGGTGCCGATGCACGCGCACCGTATAACCTGGGTCCGTGGAATACTCGCGGATCGTCGGATTCTTGGAGGCGGCGATCACCAGCTTCGCCAGGTCCTCGGGGCTCGCGACATTCAGGCTGGACAGGCCCGTAGGGTCGACGAAATGTGCGTTCGTCATACCCAACGCGGCGGCCTTCGCGTTCATGGCGGCCACCATGGCCGGCATGCCGCCCGGATAATTGCTGCCCAAGGCATGGGCCGCGCGGTTCTCCGAAGCCATGAGCGCCAGATGCATGAGGTCGCCGCGGGTCAAGGTGGTCCCGACCGGGAGACGCGAAAATGACGCCTTCGGGAGGTCCCGGTCATCAGCGGTGATCGGAATCGGTTCGCTCAAGGGCTGTTTGGCGTCGAGTACCACCAAAGCCGTCATCAATTTTGTGATGGAGGCAATCGGGGCGGGCACATCGGAATTACGGGAATACAGGACGGAGGCGTGTTCCTGGTCCAAAATCAGCACCGACATCGATTTCAGCTTGGGATCGGCCGAGTCCTTGCCGAGCGCAGAAAAGGCCGCGAAACTCAGCAAAACGCCCGTCAGGACCCGCAAAGCAAGCTTTCCACTGGTTAGCGCCATCAACCTTCTCTTGGAGTTTGGACCTTTGACTACAGCACGTGTCAGTCATTTCTGACGTGACCGAGCGCTAACTTTGCCATTAATCGCGCAAATGTCCAGAGGATTCAGACATTTGCCGCCGTACCGGGAGCGCGGCGCAGTTCCTTGTCGCGATACATCATGCGGTCGGCGACGCTCAAGAGCTCGCGGACATCGCGGCCATCCTTCGGATAGTTCGCAACCCCGATGCTCACGCTGCATCGAATCATGCGGGAGCGCAGGTCCAAAGTGGTTTTATACACATTGTGGCGCACCCGTTTGACCACGGCCTCGGCAACCTCCGCGGTGGCGCCCGGCAGCAACACGGCAAACTCATCGCCGGCGAAGCGTGCCGCGCAATCAGTGTTGCGGATGCTTCGCTGCAGACATTGGGCCACCAGCGTCAGCGCGCTATTGCCCGCCTCGTGGCCGAATTGGTCGTTGATGTCGTTTAACTTATCCATGTCGATCATCAGAACGGCATACACGCCGTTCTCGCCCGCGCGCTTGGCATGCTCGCGCTCCCATACCTCATTGAACATGCGTTGATTGAAGAGGCCCGTCAGCGAGTCGATCTGCGCCAGATTCTCGATGCGTTCTCGAGCTTCGGTGATATCCGCCGACAGGGTTGAAGTCAAGTACGCAACGAGCAACATGGGGGCCAGCTGGCCAACCGCCTGGCTGGCGTACTGCAAGGACGCCAACTCGACCCCGGGCGTCGCGAGCGACAGCAGCACGTGGCACAGGATGATGGCAGCAACCTGCAGCAAGGTGACCAGCCTGCGCAGCGTCAAGGCGCTCAAGACGACCGGCAGCAGATAGAGATTGAGCAGCGGGCTGGCCGCCTTGCCCGAAAACCATAGAACCGCGGTAATGAAAGCGACCATCGTCCAGGATTCGATCACCAGCCGGACACGGCTTTTTTGCGGGAAAAACAGCCGCGTGCGAAACAGGCCGATACTCAGGGCAAACGCGCCCATCAGCACCGACAGCGGCCAAGGTTCGAGCGCAAAGGCGCGCGACCAAAGCACTACGAGGGCCGCAAGGACCAGGCACAGGATTTCGATGGAACGCGTGCTGCCCATTGACCTTTAGAATCGTGCTGCCGTGGTTACAGTCCCAGTGCGGGTATTCGGCGATACTTTCAATTCCTGAACCGCGCGCCGCACCTCGACATCGCGCTGCATCAACGTTGCATTCTCCGCCGGCGGGGTTGCGGGCTCGGCCTCGCGGGGCAATTCGATGTCGGGGGCGATGCCGCGGTGGTTGATCGAAACGCCCGACGGCGTGTAATAAAGCGAGGTCGTCAATTTGATGGCGCGATCCTCGGACAGCGGCATGATGGTCTGTACCGAGCCCTTGCCGAAGGTGGTGCGGCCCATGAGCTTGGCCCGATGCTGATCCTTGAGCGCGCCGGCGACGATCTCCGCGGCGGAAGCCGAGCCGCCATTGACCAAGACGACGATGGGAGCCCCATTCAACGCGTCGCCCGGCGTCGCGTCCATCTCGAATTTCGAATCGGGCGTACGACCCTTCGCGGTCACGATCACACCGCTGTCGAGAAAGGCGTCGGCAACCGCCACGGCGGCCTCCAAGACACCGCCCGGATTATCGCGCATGTCGAGGACCAGGCCCTTCAGCGGCGCATTGTTGTGCTTGCGTAATTCTTTGAGCGCGCCGTTCAGTTCGTCGCCCGTGGTCTCGCTGAACTGCGAGATCCGCGTGTAGCCGATGCCCGGCTCCAGCAACTGGGCTTTGACGCTGTGCAATTCGACCTTCGAGCGCTTCAACGTGAACATCAGCGGGTCGACACTGCCCTCGCGCATGATGCCGATTTTGACCTGGGTGCCTTCGGCGCCGCGCATGCGGCCGATGGTGTCGTCCAAGGTGGTTGAATTGACCGGAACCCCGTCGATGCTCACGATGATGTCGCCGGAGCGGATTCCGGCGCGCGACGCCGGTGAATCCTCGAAAGGCGCGATGACGACCACCTGATCGTCCTGCATCGAGACCTCGATGCCGACACCGGAATACTCGCCGGAACTGCTGATCTTGATCTCATCGTACTCATCGCCGTCGAGATAGGCTGAGTACGGGTCCAAGGAAGAGACCATGCCGCGAACCGCCGCCTGCAGCAGCTGATGGTCGTCGACGGGATTCACATAATCCCGCTTGACCCTTTCCAGCACCTCGGCCAGCACGTGGGCGTCCTGCCACGGCATATCCAACCCAAGCACCGCAGGCTTGCCCGCCCATACTTCATGGCCCAGCCCCAAGGACAACCCAATCAGGATGCCGAGCGCCAAGATCAATGTATTACGCGATTTGGTAGTCATTTCGCGAGCATACGTGCGGCGCCGGCCTGCCGCCAGCCGATCAGGGATTAATCTTCAACCACGCCTTTGGGTCGACCGTTTGGCGACCCTGGCGAATCTCGAAATAGAGTTCCTGATCGCCGGAAGCATCGTTCATGGCCGCGATGACGTCGCCCGGCGCAACCCAGTCACCCACCGATTTGTACAGAACCTCGGCGTGTCCATACAACGTCATGTAGCCGCCGCTGTGAGCGATGATCAGCAACAATCCCAAGCCCTTCAGCCAATCGGCGTACACCACTCGTCCAAAATAAGGCGCACGCACTTTTGTGCCATGCGGCGTGACTATCATCACGCCGTTCCAGCGCAAGCTTCCCGCGGAATCGGCGCGCGGCGTCTGATAGCGCGCGCTGACGTGCCCTGGTACGGGCCACGGCAGCTTACCGCGCATCCGATCGAAATTCTGCGACGGGTCGGTGGGAAAGTCCTGTAAAACACGCGCCAAATCCGCGACCAGCGATTCGACCGCCTGCTCTTCCTGCTTCAACCTGGCGAGCTCTTGATTGCCGCTCGCCAATTGCTTGCTGAGCGCGGCCACGGAATCGGCGCGATCGGCGCGCGCGCTCTGCAAGGCCGATACTTCGCGCGCGGCGGCATCTTCCAACGACTTGAGCTCCTCGCTCTCCTCGTCGATCTGCGCGACCAACTGCTGCAGGCGGCCCACCTCCCCTTCGATATTGGCAATGGTGCTGCTGCGCTGTTCGGCGAAGTATTCGTAGTAGGCGAGCGTCCGGCCCAGGGCCGCCGGATCATTTTGATTCAACAACAGCTTGAGCTGCTCCTGGCGCCCGATCATGTATGCAGCGCGCACCTGCGCCGCGAGCGTCTCACGCTCGGCGGCGAGCGCTTCCTGATCCTGGTTCTGCTCCGCGCGCAACTGTGTCCGGCGCCGCTCGGCCGCAGCCTCCGATGCACGCAGCTCTTCGAGGCGGCGGCGCTTCTCGGTTATCTGCAGTTCCGCTTCGCGCAATCGCGAGCTCAGGGCGTCGCGTTCCTTCAGCTCCTTGCCGAGCCGTTCGGTGAGTTCGCTGATGCGCGAGCGCACCGCGGCGAGTTTGGCCTTGGCCTGCGCGGAGTCCGCGGACTGCGCGGATCGCGGGGCATCCGCCGCGCCGCCCCATCCGGCGCCGCCAAGCAAAGCAACCAGCGCAGCTGCGCAACAAAAACGTAATCGGCGGTGCACGAGGGGCTTCATCTTCTGGAGCGCAAGCATACAAGCCTTGGGCTCACTGCTATACTTGCGCGCCCGAAATTCCTAAATCATGGGCAGCATGCAACGTCTGATCGAGTACATTTCCGTGCATTATTTCCTGGCGATCGGCGCGGCGGCGGCGGCGATTGCCGTGGCCATCTACGAGGTGCGCGAGCGTGCCCAGGCGTTTGCCGGACTCAGCGCCCCGCAGGCGGTGCGGCTGATGAATCAAGGGGCCGTCGTGCTCGACCTTCGCCCCAAGGCGGCTTATGACGCCGGTCACATCGGCGACGCGCGCAACGTGCCGGCCGCGGAGCTGGAATCGCAAGCCGAGTCGCTGAAGAGGTGGCGCGACAAGAGCGTGATTACTTACTGCGACAGCGGTGTCAGCGGCGCGAGTTCGGCGCGCACCCTCGCCAAGATGGGATTCACCAAGGTGTTCAACCTCCAGGGTGGAGTCAACGCATGGATCAAGGATAACCTGCCCCTGGTAAAGACGGCGGGCGGCAAGGGCGGCGGCAAGTGAGCCAACAAAGCGCCGCCAGCCAACCCGCCATCACCATGTATGTCAGTGACTGGTGCCCATACTGCCGCCGCGCCAAGGATCTGTTGGCCGGCAAGAGCCTGGCGGTCAACGAGATCAACGTGGACGATGAGCCGAGATTTCGCGAGGAAATGGTCGCGCGCAGCAGTCGCCGTACCGTGCCGCAGATTTTCATCGGCGAGAAACATGTCGGTGGGTGCGACGATCTATTCGCGCTCGAAGAGAGCGGCGAATTGGACCGAATCATACGGGGGGCAGGATGAGCGAGGTGAGAACCACAGGACAGGACAGCAACATCGGGGGCGTTCAAGTTTCCTTGCAGACCGTGTACCTCAAGGACTGCTCCTACGAGTCGCCCAATGGTCCGCGGCTGCCAGGCAATCAGGCATGGGAACCGAAATTCCAGCTCAACATGAATACGGCGGCCGAAGAGATCGCAGCAGACGTGCGCGAAGTGTGTCTCACCATAACGCTGGAAGCCAAACAGGGTGATGCAACCATGTACCTGGTCGAGGTCAAGCAGGCGGGAGTCTTCTCAATGACCGGGGCATCGGTGGAGGATCTGAAGCGGCTGATCGGAAGTTTTTGTCCCAGCGTGCTGTTCCCCTATGCGCGCGAGGTGGTATCCGATCTCATTACGAAGGGCGGCTTTCCAAGTTTTCTGTTGCCGCTGGTGAATTTCGATGCGCTCTTCGCGCAGGCTGCCGAGTCGCCGCAGCCGGCAATGGTCAATTAGGATTCAAGATCATCGAACCGATGGCCGTCATAGGCGCCGGTTCCTGGGGAACGGCACTGGCCATTCAGTTGGCGCGCGCCGGACACCCCGTGCGGCTCTGGGGACGCGACGCCGCGCAAGTCGATTCGATGCGCGCATCGAGGCGCAACGTGCGTTATCTGCCCGGCGCGCTGTTCCCGAAGAATCTCGAAGTCACTGCCAGCCTGGGTGATGCGCTGGATGGCGCGCGCGACGCACTGATCGCGGTGCCCTCGCATGCGTTTCGCTCCATGCTGCAGGAGATCGCGCCGCGGCTGCACCCCGCCACGAGAATAGCCTGGGCCACGAAGGGCTTCGAGATCGGGAGCGGCAGACTGCCGCATCAAGTGGTGGCCGAGATGCTCGAGACCCGCGCCGGCGCGGTGCTTTCGGGTCCGACCTTCGCGAAAGAGGTCGGCGCCGGATTGCCCACCGCGCTGACGGTGGCATCGAAAGACGTACAGTTCGCCAAGCAGTTGGCCTTGAGCTTGTCGGGTCCGAATTTCCGCGCTTACACGCAGACCGACATCATGGGCGTCGAGGTCGGCGGTGCGGTCAAGAATGTCATCGCCATCGGCTCCGGCATCGCCGACGGCGCCGGATTCGGCGCCAACACGCGCGTCGCGCTGATCACGCGCGGCCTGGCGGAAATGATGCGTCTCGGCGTGAAACTGGGGGCCGCGCGCGACACCTTCATGGGACTCGCCGGCCTGGGCGACCTGGTGCTTACGTGTACCGACGATCAATCGCGCAACCGGCGCTTCGGAATGGCGCTCGGGCGCGGTGAATCGGCTGCGCAGGCGCACGGCGCCATCGATCAAGTGATCGAAGGCATCAGCGCGGCGCAAGCCGTGCATGCGGTCGCGCAAGGTTTGGCGGTGGACATGCCGATCTGCCGGGAGGTTTACGAAATCATGCACGCCGGAAAACCCGTACGAGCAGCGGTACAGGCGTTGATGAGCCGCGAGGTTCGTTCGGAAAGCGAATGAAGTGCGGCGCCAGGAGCGCGGCGAACCAGGCTGACCTGCCTTAGGTCGACGTGTACTCGATGTTGACCGAACCGCTCTTGGCCACGCCGGCATTGTCCAAGTAGCCGTAGGTCAACTGCAGGGTACTGTTGTCGCCGGCCGCTGCGGGCGCGTAGGTCAGGTTCAATTGGCAAGCCGTGCCGGTGCTGATGGCCGCGCACGTGAACGGGCTCGAGGCGCTCCAGCCCGCGGGCAGTGCGCTCAAGTCCATGCTCAGATTCGTGGCCTGGAAGCCGTCGTCGGTGGTGAAGGTCACCGTCACCAATTGAGAGGATCCATGGGCCACCGCGATCGGGCTCGCAGGCGAAACCGCTCCCACGACGTTGTCATTCGCCGTCGCGGCGTATGGAATGTTGAATGATGCGGTCTTGGCAGTGCCCGAATCATCGTTGAAGGCTTAATCGATGGTTATCGTGCCGTTTCCCGGCGCGGTCGGCGTGTAGACCCATTCGAGCTGGCAGGCGGTGCCCGCGCTCACGGTGGCACAGGAGCTCGCCGCCGGTGCGATCCATCCCGGCGGCAGCGCCGCCGGATCGCTGGTAACCGCCAATGCGGATGCCGGGTTGCCGTCGTCCGTCGTGAATGTGGCGGTGACGGTTTGCGATCCGGAGTTGACCGTGGCGTTGATCTGCCCGGCCGGGACCAACGCGGCGAGCACGTTGTCATTGGTGGTGGCCTGGAAAGCCAGGGTCATGCTGTCGGTCGTCACCGGCTCCATGGAATTGTCCACGTACACGTAGTGAAGCGTCAGCGTCTGGCCAACCTCGTACATGGTGGGCGTGAAGGTTAGATTCAGAACGCAGCCACTGCCGGTGCTCAAGGATGCGCAACCGAACGAGGCCGGACCCGACCAGCCGGGGGGCAGGACCGCACCGCTGGCATTCGAGATGCCGAATCCGGTAATCGTTCGTCCGTCGCTGGAGGTGAACGTCACGCTGATGGTTTTGGTGGTACCCACCTCGACGGACACCAAGTTGCTCGGCGCAGTGGCGACGACGCTATCGTGGGTTCCGTTGACGCCGCTGGCGTCGCTCGTGAAGCCGGTGGCATTCGAGCTGATGCCGGCGACGGTGCTGGTGGCTACCGACGTGCTGCCGTACTCCGAACTGTAGGAGCTCGAGCCGCAACCGGACAAGAGTGCAGCGCACGCGAATCCGAGACCAAGTGAACGATGAGCTGCAACCATTCCGCCCGACCTTGGAAGTCATGAGACTTCGGCATCCCGTAGTTGCGGCAACGTTATGCCCGCAGAGCACGCCACGGAATCAACTGCGTCACGCAATGGCGCGCGGTACGGCACTATGTCAAAACTGCCGCCGGTCAGAGTCCGTGCGGCGCGCTGCCCTGAAATCCGAGCTGCCGCCACGCCTCGAAAATCGTCAGAGCCACGGCGTTCGACAAATTCAAGCTGCGGCACTGCGGCCGCATGGGAATGGAGAGGCAATGCTGGCGCCCGACGCGTTCGAGCACCTGCGCAGGCAGACCGCGCGTCTCCGGACCGAACAGAAACGCATCTCCGGCGCGCAGCGGCACGTCGCTATAGCGCTGCGTTGCGCCGGTTTCCACGGCGAACACCCGTGCATCCGGCAAGGCGCGCAGACAATGCTCGAGACTCTCGTGCACGCTGACCGCCGCCATATCGTGATAGTCGAGTCCCGATCTTTGCAGGCTCTTGTCGTCCAAGCGAAATCCGAGCGGCTTGATCAGATGCAGCGCGGCGCCCGTATTCGCGCACAGGCGTATGACGTTGCCGGTGTTCGGCGGAATCTCGGGTTCGAACAAGATGACGTGGAACAACGCGGCCTGCATCATTCCCGGGCGGCGGGATCTTGCCGGTCGAGCACCACCAGCTGCGCCGGATAAGCGAACTCGACGCCCAATCCCTTGAACTCGTCTAGAATCCGAAAATTCACCGCTTGCTGCAGATCCAGAAGAGGATTCACGCTGGGCTGGCGCACGAAATAGGACAATTCGAACAACAGCGAGCTGTCGCCGAGCGTCTTCAGATGGCAGCGATCGAAGCGCGCCTGAGAGTGCTCCCGCACGATGCCCTCCAGGAGCGCAGGAATAGCCTTGAGCTTCTCGAGCGGGGTGCTGTATGCCACGCGAATGGTCGCGAGCGCCCGCAGTTCCGCCGCACGCCCGTTGTTGCGGACGCGGCTCCTCAGGATATCGGCGTTCGACAAAATGATTTGTTCGCCGCTCTCGCTGCGCAGGCGCGTGGTTTTGATGCCGATGTGCTCCACTTTGCCTATGAAAGCGTCGATCACCAGGTTGTCGCCTACGACAAAGGGCTTGTCCAAGGCGATGGACAAGGACGCGAACAAATCCCCGAGCACGTTCTGCAGCGCCAGCGCGACTGCAACGCCGCCCACCCCCAAGCCGGCCAGAAGCGCCGTGATATTCACGCCAAAATTGTCGAGCGCCACCAGGACGAGCAGCGACCAGATCAGCATGCCGGTGACGAAACTGATGATGTCCAGGGAACCGGCGAAAACTTGATCGGCACCGCGCTCCGCTTCCTTCATGGTCAGGTAGAAGCGTACGGTGCGGCCGGCCCATAGACCCACCTGGATCAAAATGAGGATCAGTACGACGTTCGAGACGATGTGCTGAATCTTGGGCTGGAAGGTCAGGGCTTCCTGCGCGGCGTCGAGCGCAATGGCAAGAAACAGCACCTGCTTGGTATTGCCGATCAGGTAGGCGATGAGCCGGATGGCCGTGGGATTGCGGGCGCTGGAATAGCCTTTGTAGCGCGAAGCGATCAGCTTGCGCACGATCCATAGGCCGGACCATACGGCGATTCCAATGAACCCTGCGATCAGCCAGTCCGCGAGGGAGTTGCCGAGCAGCAGTCCGTCGACCGTCAGGCTTTTGGCGAAGGCGAGCATCGCGCAATTATAGCCGCCGCGGCGCGAAACGGCCGGGGCTGCGCGGTCGCAACGCCTCTAGTTGACGTCCTCCATGCCCAGCTCCTTCATCTTGCGCGTCAGCGTGTTGCGGCCCCACCCCAGGAGCTTGGCCGCATCCTGCTTCAGGCCGTCCGTCTTGCGCAAAGCCACGCGGATCAATATGCGCTCGACCTCGGGCACGGCCTGATCCAACAGGCGCTGCGTACCGCTGTCGAGTTCCTGTTCGGCCCAATGAGAAAGTTTCGCCATCCAATCGTGATTTGCCGGTTGTCCGGCGACGATGCCGCCGAGGTCCGGCGGGATGTCTTCCGCGCGGATCTCCCGGCCAGGCGCAGTCACCGTGAGTCGACGGCACGCGTTGACCAACTGCCGAACGTTGCCGGGCCAGTCGAAGGTGACGAGCACCGTCTCCGCGGGCATCGTCAACAGTTTGGGTTCGACTCCCAATTCCTGGCCGGCGACCGACAGATAGTGCTTCAACAACTCCGGAATGTCCTCGCGCCGTTCGCGCAGCGGGGGGATTTCGATGCGAATGACATTGAGCCGATGCAACAGATCTTCGCGAAAGTGGCCGGAATTCACCCGTGACTCCAAATCCTGGTGAGTTGCCGCGATCACGCGCACATCGACCTTGACCGGCGTCTGGCCGCCCACGCGGTAGAACTCGCCTTCCGCCAGCACGCGCAGCAGGCGCGTCTGCAGAGCTGGAGACATGTCGCCGATTTCATCGAGAAACAGCGAACCGCCGTCGGCCTGCTCGAACCGTCCCCGCCGCAAAGCATCCGCACCCGTGAACGCGCCCTTTTCGTGGCCGAACAATTCCGACTCGAGCAGATCGGCGGTGAACGCCGCGGTATTGAGCGCTACGAAGGCCTTGCTCGATCGGGGACTGTGACGATGCAAGGCGCGCGCGACCAATTCCTTGCCGGTGCCCGACTCCCCGGTGATGAGCACCGTCATGCTGGAGCGAGACAACCGGCCGACCGCGCGAAACACTTGCTGCATGGCTGCGGCCTGTCCGAGCAATTCGGGGATGCTGCGCCGGGTCGCCTCCACATCCGTCGAGACGTTGGATTGCTGCGCGGCGCGGCGCACCAGGTCCACCGCTTTGTCGATGTCGAAGGGCTTCGGCAAGTACTCGAACGCCCCACCCTGATAAGCGGCCACCGCCGCATCCAGGTCCGAGTGCGCAGTCATGACGATCACCGGCAGCCCGGGCCGTGATACCTGGATTTCCTTGAGCAGATCCAAGCCGCTGCGGCCCGGCATGCGAATGTCCGTCATGAGCACATCGGGCGCATCGCCGCGCAGTGCCGTCAGTACGTTGTCCGCCTGATCGAAACACTTCGCGGTCATGCCGCTGCCCTTCAGGGCTTTCTCCAGTACCCATCGAATCGAGGCGTCGTCGTCGACCAACCACACTTGGAGCGGCTTCGCGATCATAATGAGTCCATCGGCAAGGAAATGACGAATATGGTTCTACCCGGGGCGCTGTCGAATTCGATCAGCCCGCCGTGGCGGCTGACCAGATCCTGGGCGATCCCCAGCCCGAGCCCCGTGCCGTCGGAACGGCCGGATACGAGCGGATAGAAAATGGTGTCGCGGATCTCGGAGGGCACTCCGGGACCGTTGTCTTCGAATTGAATGGATGCGACCAGACGATGGCGATGCGCGCCGACGCTGGCGTTGCTCGCCGCGCGCGTCCGCAAGATCAAACGCGGCGCGTGGGTGGCCGAGCCGGCCAGAGCCTGAATGGCATTGCGGCCGAGATTCAGCATGGCCTGGATGATGTGGTTCGGGTCGACGGTCAGCGACGGCAAGCTCGGATCATAATCGCGATCTATGGTGACGCCCTCGGCGGCTTCGCTGCGCAGCAGATGGTAAACGCGCTCCAGCAGTTCGTGCACATTGATCAGCTGTTTGGCGGGCGGCCTGCCGGGCCCGAGCATCGAATCGAGCAAGTTGGTGAGCCGGTCCGCTTCGCTGATGATCACGCGGGTATATTCACGCAAGGCCGGATCCAATAGCTCGCGCTCCAGCAGCTGCGCGGCTCCGCGTACGCCGCCGAGCGGGTTTTTGATTTCATGCGCGAGCTGGCGGACCATGAGACGGCTGCCCCCCAACTGCGCCAGCAGCGCGTTTTCCCGCGTCAAGCGCCGATGCTGCGTGATGTCTTCGATTTCCAGCAACAGCCGCATGCCGCCGTCGCTGCCGATGATTTGCGTGACGGCGCAATCGAGAATGCGGTCGACCCCGCCCGGGGCCGGCCACGCAAGCTCGCGTTGCACCACACCCTCGCCGCCCTTGCGGGCGCGATCGAACAAGGGCAACAGAGTATCGGCGCCGCGGGTCAATTCCGTGATGCTGCGTCCCAATGCCTGATTGGGGCTCAATCCGATCAGCGTCTGCGCCGCGGCATTCAGATATTTGACTCTCATGTCCTGGTCCAGCAGAAAAACGCTGGTGACCAGGGCGTCGAGCAGTTCGGTGCTGTCGAGATTCAGCGTCCCGACTTGCAGTTCAGCAGCCAAGCTGCTCCCCCGCGAACGGACGTCGGGAGCCTACGGATTCCTGTGCTGCGGCGAAAGCAGCGACGGCTCGTGCACGTAGAATGTCACGCTCGGCGTGCTCTGAACCTCGCCTGTCGTTTGATTGGTGATGGTCGCCGCGATCGCGAAGGTACCCCGCCCGGGATTCGGCAACACGAACTGCGTGGCGCCGGGCGGTTGATCCGAGAGTTCCCTGCCGTTCAAGTGCCAGGTAACGGATTGATCGGGGGCGAGCACCGACTGCGACAGGCTCACGTTGATCGGCTCGTCGTTGAAAAAATTCTGGTCCTGCTGCGGTGAAGCTATCGTGACCCCGGCGGGGCGCGCTTGCGCGGCGGCGCCCGCACGCGGCTGCTGTCCATTGGGGTTCGAATTCGCCGGCGAAGCGGCGGCGGAATATCCGTTTAGCGATTTGCCCGAGGTGATGATCTTCTCCGCGCCGGGCACAGGCTGGTCCGAGTAGTGCACCACGCCGTCCGCGTCGGTCCATTTGTAAACGACCGCCGATTGCGCCGTCACAGCCGCCAACAGGCCAAGAACGATCCATGATCTGGGGTGCATGATTGCAAAGCATAGTCCTATCGTCTCCGGACCACAAAAGGAGGTGACAGCGGCGTGACCGCCGTCACCCTAAGGCCTCAGCACCCTAAGAAAACCTCACAAGCTGTAGTACATCTCGATCTCGATCGGATGCGTGGTCATGCGCATCCGCGTCACTTCTTTCATCTTCAGTTCGATGTAGGCATCGATCAAGTCATCGGTGAACACTCCGCCGGCCTTGAGGAAACCGCGATCCTTGTCGAGGTGCTCCAGGGCCATGTCCAGCGAGTGACAAACCGTCGGAATTTTCTTGTCCTCCTCGGGCTCCAGGTCGTAAAGATCCTTGTCGGCCGGATCGCCAGGATGGATCTTGTTGAGAATGCCGTCGATTCCAGCCAGCAGCATGGCGGCAAACATGAAGTACGGATTCCCGGTCGCGTCGGGGAAGCGCACTTCGATGCGACGCCCCTTGGGATTGGCAATCCAGGGAATACGAATGGATGCGGAACGGTTGCGCGCGGAGTAGGCGAGTTTGACCGGCGCTTCGAATCCAGGCACCAGACGCTTGTAGCTGTTGGTGCTGGCATTGGTGAATGCGTTGACGGCACGCGCGTGTTTGATGATGCCGCCGATGTAGAACAGCGCGGTGTCGGATAACCCGCCGTACTTGTCCCCCGCGAACAGCGGCTTGCCGTCCTTCTGCAAAGACTGATGTACGTGCATGCCGTTGCCGTTGTCGCCGACGATGGGCTTCGGCATGAAGGTCAGTGTCTTGCCGTATCCATGCGCCACGTTCTGCAACGCATATTTGAGAATCTGCACTTCATCGGCTTTCTTCGTCAGCGTATTGGCTGCGACGTTGATTTCACCCTGGCCCGCGGTGGCCACTTCGTGGTGATGCACTTCGAACTTCAGTCCCATCTCCTCGCACGCCATCGACATCGCGGTGCGGATGTCTTGCTGCGAGTCCACGGGCGGAACCGGAAAGTAGCCGCCTTTGACGCCCGGACGATGGCCCTTGTTGCCGTCTTCATAGGTCTTGCCGGAATTCCACGCCCCTTCGTACGAATCGACTTCGTAGGCGCAGCCATTGATGCCTGAGCTGACCGTAACGTTGTCGAAAATGAAGAATTCGTTTTCAGGTCCGAACAACGCCGAATCGGCAACCCCCGAGGACTTCAAATAAGCCTCGGCGCGCTTCGCCAGGGAGCGCGGATCACGCTCATAGCCTTGCATGGTCATGGGTTCGATGACATCGCAGCGCAGGTTGACGGTCACCTGTTCGTAGAACGGATCGATGACGGCAGTGTCCGGATCCGGCATCAAAATCATGTCCGACTCATTGATGCCCTTCCAACCACTGATGGATGAGCCGTCGAACATCTTGCCATCCTTGAAAAAACCCTCGTCGACCAGACGGGTGGGCACAGTAACGTGCTGTTCTTTCCCAATCGTGTCGGTAAATCGAAGATCGACGAATTTCGCTTCTTTTTCTTTGATCAATTGCAGAACATCTGCGGGAGTCATTGGTGTCCTCACGGGGATGGGGTTATTTGGCAATGCAGCTAATGTGCCACGCGGCATGGTCCATGGATCAAGCACTTGCGTCCGAACGAGACGCGCCGTGCATCAATATAGGGCGCAACGCGGTAAAATCGCGATCCAACTTGGTGCATCCCGCTGCCTCGATAGCTTTTAGTGAGTGGTCCGCGGGCATTCTACGCGAAACGGGCCAAATAGGTGCACGGCGAAGGGAGGACACCCAGGCGACCCGTCGCTATACTCGCCCGCTTTGCCAAGGCCGCGAAAACCCATGCCCCTCCCCGCTCCGCCGCGCACTTTTCAGGGTTTGATTTTCCGCTTGCAGCAGTATTGGTCCGACCAAGGCTGCATCATCATGCAACCCTACGACATGGAAATGGGCGCCGGAACCTTTCACCCCGCGACATTTCTGCGCGCCGTGGGTCCTGAGCCTTGGAGTGCCGCATATGTCCAGCCCTCCAGGCGGCCGACCGATGGGCGTTACGGCAACAACCCGTTCCGCCTGCAGCATTACTACCAATTCCAGGTTGCGATCAAACCGTCTCCCGATGATTTCCAGGACCTGTACTTGGGCTCGCTGCGCTCGCTGGGATTCGATCTGCTCACCCATGACATTCGTTTCGTCGAGGACAATTGGGAATCGCCGACCTTGGGCGCGTGGGGACTTGGATGGGAGGTGTGGCTGAACGGCATGGAGGTCTCGCAATTCACCTATTTTCAGCAGGTCGGGGGCTTGGATTGCCGCCCTGTGATGGGGGAGATCACCTACGGTTTGGAGCGCTTGGGAATGTACATCCAAGGCAAGGAAAGCATCTTCGACATCATCTGGAGCGAAGGGCCCTTCGGAACCGTGACCTATGGGGACGTGTTTCACCAGAACGAAGTCGAGCAATCGACCTATAGCTTCGAGAAAGCCGACATCTCCGTGCTGTCGCTGCAATTCGACGCGTACGAAGCTGCCTGCCGGCGCCTTTTGCAGGACAAGCTGGTGCTGCCTGCGTACGAACAAATGGTGAAGGCGTCGCATACCTTCAACTTGCTGGATGCACGCCACGCCGTATCCGTGACGGAACGGCAGCGCTTCATTCTGCGCGTGCGCACGCTGGCGCGCGGGGTCGCCGAAACCTACCGCGACAGCCGCGAGGCGCTGGGCTTCCCTCTCCTCAAGACCGCAAGGCGGGATCCGGTCGCGACATGAGTGCGCGTGACTTGTTGTTCGAACTGCTGTGCGAGGAGTTGCCGCCGCGCACGCTGGAAATTCTTTCCAGCGCCTTGACCGAAGGTTTGGCCGAAGCCGTCGATTCCAAAGGCATCGCCCATGGCAAGGTACGGGGCTTTGCCACGCCACGGCGTCTTGCGGTGAGCATCGAAAAACTGGACGAGCATCAGCCGGATCGGCCCGTCGAGCGACGCGGGCCGCCGCTCAAGAATGCATTCGACACGGATGGCGCGCCGACGCAGGCGGCCACCGCGTTCGCCAAGAGCTGCGGCGTCGAGGTCGAGGCACTCTCGCGGCTGACGACGGACAAAGGCGCATGGCTGCAATTTCGCGGTACGGAACGCGGTGCCGCGACTGAAACTTTGCTGCCCGACATGATCAATCAAGTGATCGCCGCTCTGCCAATTGCCAGGCGCATGCGCTGGGGTACGCGGAATACGGAATTCGTGCGCCCGGTTCATGGCGTCGTGCTGTTGTATGGCGATGTAGTCGTGCCCGCCGAAGTGCTGGGACTCTCCGCCGGTTGCGTCACCCGCGGCCACCGCTTCCATGCCCCCAAGCCGATCATGCTGGACAACGCCAGGGGCTATGCGGCCCGCTTGCGCCGCGCGAAGGTGATCGTGGATTTCACCGCGCGCAAACGGCTGATCCGCGAGGAGGTGGCAGCCGCCGCAGCGGCGACCGCTGAGGGCGCCACGGCGTTGATGGAGGACGCCTTGCTCAACGAGGTGACCGCGCTGGTGGAATGGCCGGTGGCGGTTGCGGGTCGATTCGAGCAGCGCTTCCTGAGTCTGCCGCGCGAAGTCGTGATTGCCACGGTACAAGATCACCAGCGCTATTTCCCCGTAGAAGGCGCCGATCGCAAGCTCTCCGGATGGTTCATCACGATCAGCAACATCGAGAGCCGCGATCCAAGCAAGGTGCGGGAAGGCAATGAACGGGTGGTGCGGCCGCGCTTGAGCGATGCGGCATTTTTTTGGGACCTGGACCGCAAACTGACTTTGAGCGAGCACGCCGCGCGCCTGGACGGCATGATCTTTCAAAACCGGCTGGGTTCCTATGCCGACAAGACGAGGCGCGTGGCCGCGCTTGCGCGATCGATCGGCGTGAAGCTGGACGCGCCGCAGGCCGAGCCCGCCGCGGTTCTGGCCAAGGCCGATTTGATGACTGCCATGGTGGGTGAATTCCCTGAATTGCAAGGCACGATGGGCCGCTATTACGCTGAAGCCGAAGGCTTGCCCGCCGAGATTGCGCGGGCGCTCGAGGAGCACTACCGGCCGCGTTTTGCCGGCGATACCATACCTGCAAGCAAGACCGGTCAGGCAGTCGCGCTCGCCGACAAGCTGGACACCCTGGCCGGCATCTTCGCCATTGAGCAGAGGCCGACGGGCGCCAAGGATCCGTTCGGCCTGCGGCGCATCGCCCTGGGAGTATTGCGCATTCTGTTGGAAGCGCGCTTGGATTTGGACCTGGTCGATCTGCTCGAGATCGCCGCCGCGGCGCAGCCCGTGCAGCGTGCGGCCGTGGTCGACGAGGTGTATGACTTCATCGCGGAAAGGCTTCGCGGAATGTTGCTGGAACAGCCGGGAACCACGTCGGAAATGCTCGATGCCGTGCTGGCGACTCGACCGCGTTCGCCCCTGGATGCGGTGACGCGCCTCGACGCCTTGAAGGAGTTCCTGCTGCTGCCCGATGCCCCGGTACTGGCGTCCATCAACAAGCGCATCGTGAATATTCTCAAGAAAACCCAGGTGCCGGCCGATCAAGCCGTGGATCCTGCATCGCTCGCCGAAGCGGCCGAACGCGCCCTGCATCTTGCCGTCAGCGGTCTGCGCGAGCCCGTGCGGGCGGCCACCGCGCAACGCCGCTACGGCGACAGCCTGCATGCCTTGGCGGGACTGAGAGCGCCGGTGAACGATTTTTTCGACAGCGTCATGGTCATGGACGAGAATTTGAAGTTGCGCAACAACCGCCTGGCGCTGCTGCGCGACGTGCAAGTATTGCTGGGCGGCGTCGCGGATCTTTCCCGGCTGCCGGGCTGACGAACGCATGCAGCTCATACTGTCCCTGATTTTCACCATCTACATGATGGTCTCCGCATTGGTGTTCGCCATGATCATGAGCTTGTGTTTCTTTCTGCCATACCGGGCGCAGTTTGAAATCGCGCGGACGTGGGCGCGGATTCTGTTTTGGCTGCTCGACAAAATGTGCGGCTTGAACTTCGTCGTGGAAGGCCGCGAGCGTATCCCGGCCGGAAACCACATCGTGATGAGCAATCACACCTCTGCCTGGGAGACAGTGGCGCAGTTTCTGATCTTCCCCCCGCAGGTTTGGGTGCTGAAACGCGAACTCATGTGGATCCCCTTCATCGGCTGGGGATTGAAACTGCTGCGCTCGATCTCGATCAACCGCGGCGCCGGCCATCGAGCGGTGAACCAGGTCATCGAACAAGGCAAGGCGCGGCTGGCGGATGGCTTGTGGATCATCATCTTCCCCGAGGGCACCCGGGTCATGGCCGGCGACAAACGCAAGTACGGCGTCAGCGGCGCAATGCTCGCCATTGCCGCGCATAAATTCATAGTGCCCTTATCCCACAACGCGGGCGAGTTCTGGGTACGCCGCGGAATTCTGAAGAAGCGAGGCACCGTCCGCGTGGTCATCGGAGAGCCGATCGATGCGACCGGCAAGGATCCGCGCGGGCTCAATGAACAAGTCCGGGAGTCGATCGACGCAGGCCTCGCACGCATAGCGGCCGCCTGAAGCGATTGATCAAGCAGGTGCTAAGGCGTCGGGGACCGTGGTCCTCCGGCCATGCTGCGAAACACACCGTCCCGACGGATCCACGCGTGCAACAGCGCCGCGCCCAGATGCACCAAGATCACGGCATAGAACAGCAACGCAAAATCCGTGTGCAGGGCTCGCAGCTGCGCGTACAAGGCTGCATCGGGCGATAGGATTGCCGGCAGCCTCAAGGTTCCGAACAAATCGATCGGGTACGGAGCGGCGGAGAGCATGGCCCAGCCCAGCAGCGGCATGATGAACATGAGGGCGTACAACACGATGTGGGAAACGGTGGCGGCAATTTGCTGCAGCTTGGGCAGGGATGCCGGCAGCGGCGGCGGCGCATTCAACAGCCGGTTCGTCAAACGCACCACGGCAAGGATCAGGATCAAGATACCCAAGGGCCGGTGCAAGGCCACCAGATACCTGTAACGCTCGGTGGTCGAACTCACCATGCCGACGCCCACGAACAGCATGATGAGGATCATTGCCGCCATCAACCAGTGCAGCACCCGCGAAAGCGCAGTAAAGCGCTCGTCCTGCTTGCTCACGGCGCCGACCCGTCCATTCCGACCGGGGGTGATACGGCGCTCGCCGGTTTTTTGGATTTCTCCGCGCTGCGCAGCGTAAAGCTGCGCGCATAAACCGAGGACCGTGCCGCGAGAAGCGGATCGTCGGACGGTGCAATACCGTCGGGCAGCACCATCGGGTCATAGTTGATGTCGGTGCACGCGCCGTTCTCTTCGCTCACCGCGCGGGCGATGGTGACGATACCCGCGACGACCCGGCGTCTCTCCTCGGGCCACGCCAGCGTGGCGTCCTGCGTCGAGTCGCCCGCCTCTCCGATGGTGAACACCAGCCGCCACTTCAACGCGTGCGACTCGAGCTGCTTCAAGAGATCGTCGAATAGATAATTCTTTTCGGCGCCGGCATGCGCGCCGGCGTCATCCGCAACGAAGGGCTGTACGGCCACCGCGGACCACCGTACCGGAACGCTGACTCCGGATGAGTTCGTCAAATAGAATGCATCCAGGCTGTTGTACGTATCATCGGCGAAACCCGAGGAAATGGAACGTGCCTTGATGAGCTGCATTGCGCGCACCGTCTCGGGATGCCGGGCGAGGAAATCCTTCATGGCCTCAAGGTCGGGTTTGCCCGTGGCTGGATCGGGTGCCGAGGCGCGCAACTGCTCATAGAACCCTTCGTTGGAATTGACGGGGAACACTGGAATATCGTTCATGCCGGTGCGCCATTCCTGGGCCCCGATCGGCAGAAATCGCAATGCCATGCTGCGCACCGTTCCTGCCTGGTCCGCCGCGAAGGGCATGCCGCCCGCCAAGGCAAATCGCCCCACGATGGGCACCCGCTGCAGGTGAAATATCGCCGCCCTCGACAATGGCGCCGCCTCGGCGGCGGCGTCGAACCACCCGGTGACGCACAGGCCCTTGGCATGGTTGCGGCGAAAACCAGGATGCTTTCCATCGTGGGCATCGAACGCAGTCATGAAGCGGTCTTGCGTCCGGCGATCGGGAGACAGCCAGCCACCCACGTAAACGAACAGCGCGGCGGCGGCACAAAGAATGACGCCGATGGCCATCAACCGCACGAGTACCGCGGGGAGACTCAAGGGCCGCTGCGTGTCGCCGGGCTGCATGCGCGCATGATGGCACTTTTTCGGACCAGCGGCGTGGTAGCGTTGAGTCCCATGAAAATCACTGCCGCCTGTATTGGTTGCGCCGCGCTCGCCGCGGCGGGCGCCGCTGCCGCCCACGCTCCGAAGACCTATCGGCTCGAGGCGACGCCCAAAACGATAGCCTATGGATACTATTGGGCAGACGCCGCGCCGGTGCTGGGCATCGATTCGGGAGACATCATCGACGTCGATACCTTGCTGACCAATACGCCGGCGGGCCTCGCGAAGGCCGGCGTACCGGACGATAAAATTCAGGCGACGCTCAAGGCGGTCGTCTCCGAGGTTACGGGGGATCGTAAGGGTCCTGGAGGCCACATTTTGACGGGCCCGGTGTACGTGGAAGGCGCCGAAGCAGGCGATGTTCTCGAAGTGAAGATTCTGTCGATCGATCTTGCGCTCGACTACGGCTACAACGGCTGCAGCGGGTATCTTCCGGAGAATTGCGACAAGGAAGTGCCGATCAAGATCTTGCAGTTGGACCGCAGAAAGATGACGGCGCGGTTCCTGCCCGGCATCGTGGTTCCTCTGAAGCCCTTTTACGGCAGCATCGGTGTGGCACCGGCGCCGGAAATCGGGCGCCTCAGCAGCAATCCACCAGGGAAGCATGCCGGCAATCTCGACAACCGCGAGCTGGTGGCGGGCAGCACTCTCTTCATACCGATATTCGCCAAAGGCGCACTGTTCGAGATCGGCGATGGCCACGCAGCCCAAGGCGATGGTGAAGTCGATCAAACCGCCATCGAGACCTCACTGCGGGGCCGGTTACAGCTCACGGTGCGCAAAGACATGAAATTGACATGGCCGCGGGCCGAAACCAAAGCTGACTACATCTCCATGGCGACCGATCCGGATTTAGGCGTGGCCACCAAGACAGCCATTCAAGAGATGGTGGATTTTCTCGTCGCGGAGAAGAAGCTAACGCGCCATCAGGCCTATCAGCTCGTCAGCGTCGCCGGCAATGTCGCCGTTACGCAACTGGTGGACAAACCGAACCTTGGCGTGCATGTTCGACTGCCGAAGAGCATCTTCGCCGCCAATGGCGGCGTGCACTGACGTTGAGAACCCCTTTGCTATGGAGAATGTCCATGAGCATGAACAAGGACGCGAGACCGCTGCTCGAGCAGATCGCAGCCGCCTACGAGGCCATGACGTCGTATTCGGATGCCGGCTGCGTGAGCCAGCGGCTGCAGCCCGATGACCCGGAGCTGCGCACGGAATTTTCCACGCTGTACGCTGAGCCAAATCTGTTGCGATTCGAGTTCTCACGCACCCATCCGTATGCGCCTCTGCGCCACATCGTCACTCGCCACGTGATTGGATTCGATGGCTTCGGCGCCTATGCGCTGCGCCAGGAACATGACATGCCGCCGACGTTGCAAACGCGGCGCGACCTGTCACATGCCGTGGCCGGTTCCGCCGGCATTTCGTCGGGATCGGCGCACAACATCGCGCGGCTGCTGCTGCCCGAAGTCGAGGGACTATCCATCCTCGACCTGGTCGATCCGCGCCTCATCGATGACGTGCCGGTTGACGGCGCAGTCTGTCACCGTGTCCGCGCGCACCTGCCCAAAGGCGGCGTACGGGAATTGTTCTTCGAGCGCGACTCGCTGCTGCTACGCCGGATACTGACCATTGGGGAAAAAATGACAACCGATGAAATCCGCCGCGACATCCGCGTGAATCAGCCCATCGATGACGCGCTGTTCATCATCGAATCGCCGGATTTTCCCAGCATATACGCACCCGAGCTTCACGCGCCAAAACGCCCATGAGCCGACAGGCGCGCCCTGCGGCTTCAGAGCGCTTGCCGCAGCGTGAGGTTGATGCGCTCGCGTCCCAAGACCGGATGCAAGCCGTCCGCCAGCGGCGCGACTCCATGGAAGTTCAGGCGCGCCGGGCCGCCCCACACCACCATGTCGCCGTGGTGCAATTCGACACGCTGCGGCCGGTCGCTGCGCTTCGGACCGCCGAATAGAAACTTCGCCGGCAGACCGAGCGAAATCGAAACGATGGGCTTTCCCCAGTCTCGCTCGTTCCTGTCCTGATGCAGCGACATGCGGGCGCCGGGGGCGTAGCGATTGAGGAGACAGGCGTCCGGCGCGAAATTGTCGAATCCCGCCGCGCTTGCAGCTCGCACTGCCAGATCGGCAAAGGCGGTCGGTAATGCAGGCCAAGGCAGCCCGCTGTCCGGGTCGAGCGCATCGTAGCGGTAGCCTTTGCGGTCGGTGATCCATCCGGCCGAACCGCAATTGGTCATCGCGACCGACATGCGAAAGCCGCCAGGGGTTGCCATGTGTCTGAACGGGGCCATTGCAGCCACGCGGCGCACTTCCGCCAGCAAAGCAGCCGCACCCGGCAGAGCGAAGCCGCTGAGCAGCACGGCTCCGGCGCCAAGGTCGACACCGCGCCCGTCCCCGAAAAGCACCATGGCAACTCCGCGTTGGGGTTGGCGCGCATATTACCGCAAGGCGAAGGCAACCCGACCGCGGCGAAACCGACACTGGGTTAGAATTCGCCGCATGAACACGGCGACAGCCCACTACGAAACGCATTTGGGCCCGGTATATGCCTGGATGCTGGGAAATCGGCAGGCGGCGCTGACCCGCAGCAACGCGGAACTCGAGGAGATGGCACTGCCTGCGGCGGTGAACGCCACGGCGCTCGATTTGGGCGCCGGCTTGGGCTTGCACAGCTTGCCGTTGGCGAAGCGCGGCTTCAGAGTCATCGCCATCGACAGCTGCCGGGTACTGCTCGACGAATTGCGGTCGCGAGCCGCCGGGCTGCCGATCACGGTGGTCGAGGCCGATATCGTGGACTTCATGGCGCATGTCACGGGTCCGTGCGACGTCATCATATGTTTGGGCGACACGTTGACGCATCTGCCGACTCTCGCCGCCGTCGAATCGCTCTTGAGCGGGGTCGTCGCGGCCTTGTCCGACCGTGGCATGTTTGCCGCTACGTTTCGCGACTATGCGTCCAAGACGCTCGAGGGCAATGAGCGGTTCATCCTGGTCAGGCGCGACGAAAGCAGGATACTCACCTGCTTCCTCGAGTACGGCACCGACCATGTCACCGTTCACGATGTACTCACGCAGCGCGAGGATGGTCGATGGATCCAGAGCGAGAGCAGCTACCCGAAATTGCGGCTTGCCCCCGGTTGGGTGATCGCCAAACTCGAGTCGTTGGGCCTTGCGGCCCGGCTGGAAACCGCTCCGTCCGGCATGGTGCGCGTCGTTGCGCGCAATGCCGCCTCCTCCCGTCCGACTCTTTAGAGAACCCAACCAAGAAGCGTGCCATGAAAAACTGCCTGCTGGCTCTGTTCGCCCTTTGCATCGCCCCGCTTGCCGACGCACAGGCGCAGGCCGTGAAGAAGCCGATTACCCACGAGACGTTGTGGATGATGAAGCGCGTCGGCGCGCCGACGGTGAGTCCCGACGGCAGGTGGGTGGTGTACCCGGTCACCGAGCCGTCGTATGAAAAGGACAAATCCGTCAGCGACCTCTGGTTGGCGGCCACCGACGGGAAAAAATCGCCGCGCCGCATCACCAATACCAAAGCTCCGGAGGAAGACGTGGACTGGTCGCCCGACAGCTCCAGCATTGCCTTCGCCACGAAGCGCGAAGGCGACGAGGTTAGTCAGATCTATATCTTGAATCTGGCGGAGGGCGGCGAGGCGCGCAGGCTGACCAGCGTCTCAACCGGTGCCACGAGACCTAAATGGCGGCCGGACGGGAAAGCCATTCTATTCGAATCGCAGGTTTATCCCGGGGCGCTGGACGATGCCGCCAACAAAAAAATCGCGGCGGAGCACAAAGATCGCAAGTACAACGTGCGCACATACGAGCACTTTCCGGTACGCTTCTGGAACGAGTGGCTGGATGAGCGCCAGCCGACGCTGATGGTGCAGCCGCTCGATCAAGAGTCCGCCAAAGATGTTCTGTCGGGCACTGCGTTCGCGCATCAGTCCGGGTTCGGCGGCTCGCAAACCGACGGCGGCGTGACCCTGGCGCCTCTCTGGAGTCCGGACGGCCGCGAGATCGCTTTCATCGCCACTACGCAGCGCTGGAATTCAGCCTCGTCGCAAGTCGGCTATCACCTATATCGCATGGCCTCGGACGGCTCGGGCGAGCCGGAGGTGGTCACTCCGACGGCAGGCGATTATGCGGATGCGCGATTCAGCGCGGACGGCAAGGCGTTGTATTTCAAGTTCTCCCCGCAGGATGCTGAAGTCTACCACCTGCAGCTTCTTTACAAGGTGAGCTGGCCTGCGGGCGGCGATGCCAAGCTGCTGACGCGCGATTTCGATCGGGATGTTTCGCGATACGCAGTCGCTTCGGACAGCAAGAGCGCATACCTGCTCGTGCCGGAAGCGGGCAAGGAGAATCTCTATCGCGTCCCGGCCGAGGGCGGCAAGCCGACGCTGGTCATTGAACCTGCCGCCGGCGGCTACACCGCCCTGGAGATTCCGCAAAAGAGTCCGCAAATGAAGTTGATCGGCACTTACGGGAGCTCGGTCAGTCCGGTCGAAGTGGTGCGCATCGATCCGGCGCAACGCTCGCACGTGAATCTTACGATGGTCGACACCGCCGCCGCCGCCGCGATCGACTGGCAGGTGCCGCAGCACTTTTACTTCACCAGCGCCAAGGGCCGCAGCATCCACAACATGCTGGTCTTGCCGCCGGCCTTCGATCCCGCCAAAAAGTACCCCATGCTCGTGCTCATCCATGGTGGAGCTGCCAGCAACAATCCGGATCAAATCGGGCTGCGCTGGAACTATCACCTGCTGGCCGCGCCGGGCTACGTGATCCTCATGACCGATTACACGGGATCGACGTCCTTCGGCGAAAAGTTCGCGCAGGCCATCAAGCTCGACCCGTTGAAAACACCGGGCGAGGAGATCAATCAGGCGGTGGACCAGGCGATCAAACGTTACCCGTTCATCGACGCCGCAAAGCTGTGCGCGGCGGGCGCCAGTTACGGCGGCCACTTGGCGAATTGGATCGAGGCGACCACAACGCGCTACAAATGCATCATCAGCCATGCGGGCGAAGTGGATCTGACCACGCAGTGGGGCACGAGCGACGGCATCTA
>Ga0302324_100002728_pt1 | contig 40313 bp, 39 predicted proteins | sample Palsa_T0_1_FD_201949 | JGI IMG/M metagenome (GOLD analysis project Ga0302324, IMG submission 201949) | Peat permafrost microbial communities from Stordalen Mire near Abisko, Sweden - Palsa_T0_1 | ecosystem: Environmental > Terrestrial > Soil > Palsa > Peat permafrost | place: Sweden: Abisko...
ACTTCGAGACCGCCCCGACGGACAGCCCCAGCGCTCGGGCCAGTGCCCGGACGCTTAAATTGCTCGCCTGCAGCCCGATCAGCTGCTTCAGCTTCGACATGGAGATTATATGGACGCCTCCCGATGGCAAGACCTGTTCGGTGTGATGAGAGACAGATTAGGCTGCAGGTTTATATCCGGCCTGTTTGTGCGGACCGAAGTCCGCTGGCCCTGATGGATTCCGCTGACCCGCGCCTCATTTCCTCTGGTGGGCTAGAAGCCCGGATCTCCATGCAGGTTTGGCGGGTCACGGTCTGACCTGTTTGCCATCACACGTTTTGATCTTGCGCAACCTTTAGCGTGTAGCGTGCCTTCTCCTAAAAAGTGACCAATGTAGAGTGATTCAGCCTATGCGGACTGATTCACGTACCCTGGCCTATACTCGCGCTCGTGTGCGCAGAGGGCCCAGATCGTGCGTGCCATCTTGTTGGCCAGCGCGACCACCGTTACGTTCTTCGGTCGGCGTTGTGCCAGATTCGTGACCCACTCGGGCGGAGCTTTGCTGTGTGTCAGCACAGCCCGCGCCCCGTGGATTAACAGCGTGCGCAGATACGTGTCTCCGCGCTTGCTGATGCCCAGCAGCCGTACTCGCCCTCCCGTGCCGCTCTGGCGCGGTACCAGCCCCAGCCAGGCGGCGAACTCGCGGCCGGACTTGAACGCCTTGGCATCCCCCATCGTGGCTGCCGCGGCGGTGGCAGTCAGTAGTCCAACCCCGGGGATGGCTGCAATGCGCTTACTGGCACTGTCCTCTCGATGCCACTGACGCAGCCGTTGCTCGATCTGCAGTATTTGCTCCTCGAGCTTCTGGATACGTGCAAACTGCTCGCGTAACGTGTCAATCAACAGCGCCGGTAAACGCTGGGAAAGACGCTGCAGCGCCCCTGGCAATTGTCGGATCACTCCCGCTCTGCCTTGGCGCATGACCTCTCCGTACTCGGTCAATAGCCCACGCAGCCCATTAACCTGTGCCGTGCGAGACTTCACTAGCTGCTGACGCATGCGATGTAGCGCCAGCACCGCCTGCTGCGCTTCGCTTTTTACCGCCACGCTCTTGACTCCGGGCTGCTGCACGGCGGTCCAGATCGCTCGTGCGTCAGCGGCATCGTTCTTGTTACCACCGACAAAGGGCTTCACCCAACGCGCCGAGAGCAGCTTCACTTCGTGCCCGAGCTTGCACAGCTCGCGCGCCCAGTGCTGTGAGCCCCCGCACGCCTCCATACCGACCAGGCACGGCGCACGGTTGGCAAAGTGCTCCAGAAACTTCTCGCGTTTGAGCTGTATGCTCACGATCTCACCGCAATCCTCTTCTACCCAATGCAGTTGAAATATGCGTTTTGCGATATCGACGCCGACAATACTAAGCTTCATCTCGGGACCCTCCGGTTGCCTGTGAAGATCATCGTATCTTCTACCTCGGCACTTTGATGCCGTCGGCGCCGGAGGGTCCTCTTCACCATCTCAACCCTCGCGCCATCGGCTCAATCAAGGCGGGAGGCGTCCATACCATTTCCTGAGTCTCGAGCACACACTGGCAGCTGTCGCGCGCGACGACGCACTGGACGTGCTATGGGAAAGTCGCAAGCTCAAGGTCAACCGGCGAGCACCGCGCCAGCGGGTTGCGCGTCTGCGGCCCATGCGCTCGCGCTAAGCGTCGCGCTAAGCGTTGCGCTAATCGCCGAGCGCGACGCCCTCGCGGCGCGGGTCGGCGCCCCCGTCGAGCGTGCCATGGGCAAGCACCTGCAGACCGGTCAGCCCTGACTCTTCGTATTGCCCGGCATGCACGTTCAGGCCGCGCGCATTGAGCTGGTCGAGCAGCGTGGGGCCGAACTTGTCGGCCTCGCCCGAGAAATTCGCGCCGTGCGCGACCAGATTGGGCAGGGCGACGGCCGCACGCATCGACAGATGCCAGTCCAGGGCAGCCACCAGCGTTTTGAGCACATAGGCAATGATGGCCGGTCCGCCGGCCGATCCCGCCGCGGCAACGAAGCGGCCCTGGCCATCGAGCACGATGGTCGGCGACATCGCCGAGCGCGGGCGCTTGCCGGGCGCGACGGCATTGGCCACCGGCTGGCCGTCAACATCGGTGGGAGAGAAGCTGAAGTCGGTCAGCTGATTGTTCAGGAAGAAGCCGTCGACCATGCGGCCGGAGCCGAAGATGCTCTCGACTGTCGTGGTCATCGAGACCACGTTGCCCAGCGTATCGAGGATCACGAAGTGCGTGGTGCCGCCGGGCTCGGCGGTCCGATCAGTGGCCCGGGCGCTCGCCCCCGGCGGTACACCGGCGTGCGGTGGCGTGGCGGCGATGCGATCGCCGATCTGCGCTGCGCGGTCGCGAATGTAGTCCGGATCGAGCAGGCCGTCGAGCGGCACCGAGACGAAGTTGGGGTCGCCAATGTAAAGATTGCGATCGGCGAACATGAGCCGCTCGGCCTCGCCGAGTTCGACCCAGGCGATCGGATCCTGCGGTCCACGCTGCGCGATGTCGGTATCGGCCAGCAGCATGAGGCCTTGCAACAGTGCGGAACCGCCCGAGGGCAACGGCGGTGCGCAAACCAGGTACGCCTGCCAGGGACGGCACAGTGCCGCGGACTCGATCGGCCGGTAGCGCGCAAGATCCTCGAGCGAGAGCGAGCCGGCGAATTCGCCCTCGCGGACACGCTGCACGATGTCCCGAGCGATCGAGCCCTGATAGAGAGCGCGCGTGCCTTCCCGGGCCAGGCGCCGCAGTGTCGCGGCGTAGGCGGAGTTCTTGAGCACATCGCCGGCGACCAGCCGTGTACCGTCGCTCTTGCTGAAGTAATGCACTGCGTCCGGGGCCGAGGCCTCCGATGCGCCGCTCGCAATCATTCTCGCGAGCCGTGGGCTCACGATGAAGCCCCGGGTTGCGAGCCGCTCGGCCTCACCGAACAGGTCGCGCCAGGCGAGCTTGCCGTGTTCGTGCTGCAGCAGCTCGAGCGCGGCGATGGCACCGGGTACGCCCGTGGATCGGCCGCTGAGTACCGCGGTCTCGAACGGCAGCGGCTTGCCGTCGGCGCCCAGAAACATGTCGGCTGTGGCGCCGAGCGGCGCGGTCTCGCGGCCGTTGTAGGCCAGGACGCGGCGCGTGCGCGCGTCGTAGTAGCTGATGAAAGCGCCGCCGCCGAGCCCGGAGCTCTGCGGCTCGACCAGGCCGAGCACCGCCTGCACCGCCACGGCCGCATCGGCGGCCGAGCCGCCCGCGTGCAGCACGGCCAGTCCCGCCTGCGCGGCGAGCGGATTCGCGGCCACGACCATGATGTGATGCGCCGGCGCGCCGACTGTGGCGGCGGCTGTGGCGGCGCCGGCTGTCAGCAGAGCGAGGGCGGCCAGGCCGCGGAATAGTGGAGTCATGGCGATAGGACCATGGCGATAGGATCAGTGGGGGTGCAAAAGCATAGCATTCCGGGCGCGTTGCGCGGGCGCTAAACTCCTGCTCATGCGCGCTTCGTGCGTACTGAATCTCGATGGCACGTGGTTGCCGGTGGCGGCCAACGTGTCGGGGCGGCCACTGGCTGTGGAGCAACTGCGCGTGGCGCAGCTGGTCATCGAGCACGACCGTTACAGCATCGTCGATCGCAGCCTGCAGACCGTGGATAGCGGCGAGCTGCATTGGGATGAGTCTGCCGTGCCGTGCGCGCTCGATATCATCGGCATCGAAGGCCCGCACGCGGGCAAGCGCATGCGGGCCATCATCGAGCTCGACGGCGATCGGCTGTGCGTCTGCTATGACCTGGAGCGCGAGCAGCGTCCGCGCACCATGCAGGCGCTGGAGGAGCAATTGCTGCTGTCGATCACGTACGCGCGCGTTGCGCTGCGCGGCGGCGCTAATGCTGGCAGTGCGGACAGAAATAGCTGGAACGCGCGCCCTGTGTGACATGGCGTATCGGTGTTCGGCAGACGCGGCAGGGCTTGCCATCGCGCTCATACACGTACAGCTTCTGGCGGAACTCGCCCGGATTGCCATCGGTGCCGACGTAGTTGCGCAGGCTGGTGCCGCCGGCCCGAATCGCCGCGTTGAGCGCAGCGCGCACCGCACGCACGAGCCGCGCGCAGTCCTTGAGCGACAGGCGGCGCGATGCGCGCCGCGGACTGATGCGAGCGCGGAACAGGGCTTCGCTGGCGTAGATGTTGCCGACGCCGGTGACGAGCCGCCCGTTCATCAACACCTGCTTGATTGCGGCGCGCCGCTTTTTCGTGATGCGCCACAGATAGCCGGCATCGAAGGCGGCATCGAACGGTTCGGGCGCCAGCGCGCGCAGCAGGCGATGCGCCGCCGGATCCTGGTCGGTGTAATGCAGGCTGCCGAAGCGCCTTGGGTCGTTGAAGCGCAGGTCGAGGCCGGAATCGAATGCCAGGTCGAACTGGTCGTGCTTGAGCCGCGGCGCGCCGGCGTGCAACACGCGCAGGCTGCCGGACATGCCCAGGTGCAGGATCAGGGTGCCGCGCTCGAGGTTCAGCAGCAGGTATTTGGCGCGGCGGCCGACCGTGAGGGTCTGCTGGCCGGCAAGGCGTTCGGGCAGGTGCTCTTCGATCGGCCAGCGCAGTCGGTGGTCGTAGACGCGCAGCTCGCGGATGCGCGAGCCGCGCAGCGCGCGCTCGATGCCGCGGCGCGTGGTTTCGACCTCGGGCAGTTCGGGCACCGAGGTACCGTGCCTATTTGATCTTGGTTTCCTTGTACGCGACGTGCTTGCGCACGACCGGATCGAACTTGCGCACTTCCATCTTGTCCGGGTGCAGGCGCTTGTTCTTCATCGCGACATAGAAATGGCCGGTACCGGCCGAGGACAGCAGTTTGACTTTTTCGCGCATGGCGGGACCTCAGATCCTCAGATCCTGGCGCCGCGGGCGCGCAGATCGGCGAGCACCGCTTCCAGGCCTTTCTTCTCGATCGTGCGCATGGCATTGGTCGACACGCGCAGGCTGACCCAACGCTTCTCGCCCTCGAGCCAGAAGCGCTGTGTGTGCAGATTGGGCAGGAAGCGCCGACGCTTGCGGTTGTTGGCATGCGAGACGGTGTTGCCCGTGATGGGGCGCTTGCCGGTGACTTGACAGACCCGAGACATGAGCTTCGTCCTCGAAATCAATACGTTACGAGCGGGGGCGCTTTATACCAGCCGGCGGGGGTTGACCGCAAGCGGCAGTGTCGCGGTGGGGGCCCGGCCCGGCCAAAGCACCATCGCCACGCCCAGAATCACCAGCGCGGCGCACAGGAGGACCACCGGGGTGACTTTCTCGTGCAATACCAGGGCGCCCAGTGCCACGGCGATGATGGGATTGACCAGGGCGTAGGTGCTGACCTTTTGTGCCGCGACGTGCGCCAGCAGGAAAGAATAGCAATTGACCGCAATGATGCTGCCGAAGACCACCAGGTAGGCCACCGCCAGCAGCGACTGCAGGGAGACCTGCGACGCGGAGAAGCCGATCCATTCCCGATCGACGAAGCCCATGAACAGCTGGAAGGCGGCTCCCGCGAACATCTGCAGGCAGGTGTAGCTGCCCAGACGGCTGCGGTCGATGTAGCGCTGCTGCAGCAATGAGCCCAGCGCCCAACCGACCTCGGCGAGCATGACGGCCAGAATGTGTACCGGGCGCATCTGACCGGACAGCGAGTGCGTGTGCAGCGTCAGCACCACGACGCCGCTGACGCCAATGGCCAGCCCGAGCATGCCGCGCGGCGTCGGCGCCCGGCGCGAGAAGAACATCCAGTCGAACAGCAGCATCATGACCGGCAATGCACACACGAACAGTGCCGTGACGCCCGAGGGCAGGCCCTGCTGTGCCCAGACCACGAAGCCGTTGCCGATTCCGCTGAGTAACACGCCGCACAGCAGGCTGCCGCCGATGTTCAGGCCCGCGAATGGTCGCGGATCGTGCCGGCGCAGCCACACATACATAAGGCCGGCGGCGATGAGAAACCGCACGCCGCCGCTCCAGAATGGTGGGATGGTGCGGATCGCGAGCGCGATGCCGAGGAAGGTCGTGCCCCAGATGATATATATGCCGGCAAAGGCCAGCAGGATGGCCCTGGTGCCGGATCGTGCAGTCATGGGGCGCTAGTGTGTCAGATCAGGCCGCGCTCGGCGAAGGACAGGCAGCCGTTGTCGGCCACGATCAAATGATCGAGCACGCGGATGTCCACGAGCTGCAGCGCCTCGCGCAGGCGGCGCGTGATGAGCTCATCGGCATGGCTGGGCTCGGCCACCCCGGACGGGTGATTGTGCGCCAGGATCACGGCGGCGGCGTTGCGGGCCAGCGCCTGCTTGACCACCTCGCGTGGATGCACGCTGGCCCCGTCGATGGTGCCGCGGAACAGTTCCTCGAAGGCGATCAGGCGATGGCGGTTGTCCAGGTGCAGGCAGCAGAACAGTTCATGCGGCATGTCGCGCAACCGCGAGATCAGGAACTCGCGCGTGGCAGCGGGCGAGTGCAGCGGCGGCCCGGTGCGCAGCGCCTCGGCATAGTGACGCCGCGCGAGCTCGAGCGCGGCCTGTAGCCGACAGTAGCCGGCCGCGCCGATTCCGGGTGCCGCCAGACAGCTCGCTGAGGTGGCTGACAGCAGCGCGCGCAACGACTGGTGACGGCCGAGCAGGTTGCGCGCCATTGCCACGGCGTCGAGGCCGCGCCGGCCCGAGCCGCCCAGCAGCACGGCCAGCAGCTCGGCGTCCGAGAGCACCTGTGGACCGCTCGCGAGCAGTTTTTCGCGCGGGCGCTCGCCTGCGGGCCAGTCTTTGATACTCATTCGCACTCCGGCCGATGCGGCCCAGCAAAAAAATGTGCGCCAAGTCTGAGGTGACATGCCTGCGCCGTGCGATCCTCATATCGTGCGCGCATCGCCGGAAAGACCGATAATTGCCGTATGAAAGGCAAACGCATCCTGCTCGGGGTCACCGGCGGCATCGCAGCCTATAAAAGTGCGGACCTGGTGCGGCGCCTGCGCGAGCGCGGTGCGGATGTGCAGGTGGTCATGACCGCCGGCGCGCGGGAATTTGTCACCCCGACCACGTTTCAGGCGCTGTCGGGGCGCCCGGTGCGCACCGATCTATGGGATCCGTCGGCCGAGGCGGCCATGGGACACATCGAGCTGGCACGTTGGGCCGACCTGCTGCTCGTGGCCCCCGCGAGCGCCGACTTCCTCGCGCGACTCGCGCATGGCCTGGCCGATGATCTGCTCAGCACGCTGGCGCTGGCCACGGCGGCGCCGATCGCGGTCGCCCCGGCCATGAACCAGCTCATGTGGAGCAACGCCGCGACCCAGGCCAACGTGGCGCTGCTGGTGCAGCGCGGCGTGCGCGTGCTCGGTCCGGGCATCGGCGATCAGGCCTGTGGTGAGACCGGGCCCGGACGCATGCTCGAGCCGCTCGAGATCGCGGCGCTGGCGGCGCCGTTACTGATCCGGGACGGGCCGTTGCGCGGCCACCGCGTGCTCGTGACCGCCGGTCCGACGCGCGAATGCATCGATCCGGTGCGCTTCGTCAGCAACCGCAGCTCGGGCAAGATGGGCTTCGCGATCGCACAGGCCCTGCAGGAGGCCGGTGCCGAGGTCGTGCTGGTCAGCGGCCCGGTGTCGCTGGCTACGCCGTTCGGCGTGCGCCGCATCGATGTCGAGAGCTGTGAGCAGATGTACACGGCCGTGCAGCGCGAGCTGCCCGGCACCGCCATCTTCATCGGCACGGCAGCGGTGGCGGATTACCGGCCGCTGCAATGCGCGACGCAGAAGATCAAGAAGACCAGCGAGAGCATGGCGCTCGAGCTCACGCGCACGGTGGATATCCTGGCCTCCGTGAGCGCCAGCTCGCCGCGACCGTTCGTGGTCGGCTTCGCCGCCGAAACCAATGCCGTCGAGACGCACGCGCGCGCCAAGCTGCTGGCGAAGAACCTGGATCTGATCGCCGCCAATGAGGTCGGGCACAGCAAGGCTTTCGACTGCGATCACAATGCGTTGCTGGTACTGTGGCGCGGCGGCGGCCGCATCGAGCTGCCCAGCGCCAACAAGGCCGAACTCGCGGGTGCACTGACCGGCCTGATCGCCGAGCGCTTTCTCGAGCAGCTGCGCGAGCGCCAGTTGCGCGAGGGTTGATGGACGCCGCGGCCGCGCGCCGGACGCTGCGTGTGCGCATTCTCGATGCGCGGCTGGGCGCGCAGTTCCCGCTGCCGCACTACGCCACCGAAGGCAGCGCTGGATTGGACCTGCGCGCGTGCATCGATGCACCGTTGCTGCTGGCGCCAGGCCAGGCCGAGCTGATTGCCACCGGGCTGTCGATTCATCTCGAGGACCCCGGATTGGCCGCCATGATCCTGCCGCGCTCGGGCCTTGGCCACAAACACGGCGTCGTACTCGGAAATCTGGTCGGGCTGATCGACTCGGACTACCAGGGACCGCTGATGGTCTCGTGCTGGAATCGCGGGACTGCGCCCTACCAGATCGCGCCCGGCGAGCGTATCGCGCAGCTGATCGTGGTCCCCGTGGTACAGGTGGCTCTCGAGCTGGTCGAGGATTTCAGCGCCAGCGCGCGCGGCGGCGGCGGCTTCGGTCACAGCGGGCGCAGCTAGTTGCAGCCAGCTCAGGAGTGCGGTCGCGTGGTCAGCTCGCGGTAGCGCTGGATGTCGCTATCGAATTGCACCTGCGTATCGGTCTCCTCGCGGCGCTTGGCGTCGAGGGCCTGGACCTGGGCGCGCGCTTCATTCATCGTGTGGATCAGGTCTTCGGCCAGATCATCGGGCATGCGGCGCGCGTTCGCCTCGCTGCTGTAGGGCTTGAACCGCATCGCCCGCTCCTGCAGCGCGGTCAGTCGCGCGCCGAGCGTATCGATGTAGATCAGGGCGGCTTTGATCTGAGCGTCCATCAGCGCCAGGCGCTCATCGCGCAGCTGCTCGATGTCCTTGGTCGACAGATAGGTCGAAAGCAGGAACTGGTCGTGGTGCGCACGCTCCTGGGCCACACCCGCGGCGCGCGACTGCTCGGCCTGTTGGACGGCGTTCTTGCCGCCCTCGACGTGACCGACCTCGACTCCCTGGTTATTGAGCACCGAGCGCTCGCTCTGCGAGTACTCGGCCGGGACACTGTCGCCGTAATGCACCACACCCTTTTCATCGACCCAGCGGTAGACCTTGGTGCCGCCGCTCGAGGCCCCGTTATCGGCGCCGAAGGCGGCGCCAATGCCGCCAATGCCGAGCACCGTCGCGCTGCAGGCGACCCACGAGGCGATCAGATTCCGCCGATGGTCCATTATGGTGCCATTGTCCACGCTGGGCGCCCGGCCGCAAGCGTCAGGCGGCCGCGACGCCATATTTGAGACGGTACGCACGCAGCGCCGCGAGCTGCTCATTTGTCGGCGCGAGTCCAGCGGCCGCCCCCGGCGCTTCCAATGCGGCGATCAGCTCGCTCAGCGTCAGGATCGCCAGGCAGTGCAGGCCGTATTGCGACTCCATCTCCTGCACGGCCGAGCGCTCGGACAGACCACGTTCCTGGCGGTCGAGCGCCAGCGCCACGGCGACCGGCTCGGCGCCGGCGCGGCGGATCAGCTCAAGGGAGTCGCGTATGGCGGTTCCGGCCGTGATCACGTCATCGACGATGACCACCCGGCCCTTGAGCGGGCTGCCGATCAGCACTCCGGCCTCGCCATGGTCCTTGGCCTCCTTGCGGTTGTAGGCCCATGGCACGCTGCGCCCGTGGCCGTCGGCCAGCGCGATCGCGGTGGCCGCGACCAGCGGGATGCCCTTGTAGGCGGGACCGAACAGCATGTCGAAGCCCAGCGCGGCCTGGGTCAGCGCGGCCGCGTAACAGCGGCCCAATGCCGCGATCGAGGCACCATCGTTGAACAGCCCGGCATTGAAGAAGTACGGGCTCACGCGTCCGGACTTGAGCGTGAACTCGCCAAAGCGCAGCGCCTGGCGCGTGAGCGCAAGCTCGATGAATTGACGCTGATAGTCGCGCATCCGCCCGCCCTCCGGATGAATGCCGCAGGTTATCATCGCAGCGTGCGGATCATCACTGCCAATGCCATCAACCATTGAGTCGCTGCGCCTGTTCTTCAGGCCGCGCATGCTGTCCATGCTGGCGCTCGGATTCTCGAGCGGCCTGCCGTTCATGCTCATTTTCAGCACTTTGTCGGCCTGGCTGCGCCAGAGCGGCATCGATCGCACGACCATCGGCATGCTCTCCTGGGTGGGTCTGGCCTACACGCTGAAATTCCTCTGGGCACCGGTCGTGGACCGCCTGCGCCTGCCGCTGCTCGGCCGCGCGCTCGGACAGCGGCGCAGCTGGATGCTGCTGGCGCAGCTGTCGATAGCCGCCGCCCTGGCCTCGCTCTCGGGCAGCGATCCCAGCACGCACGTGGTCCAGGTCGCCGTTCTCGCCATCTGGCTGGCATTTTCGGCTGCGACCCAGGACATCGTGATCGATGCCTGGCGCATCGAGTCGGCCGCCGTGCGCGCGCAAGGGGCCATGGCCGCGGCCTACCAGCTCGGCTATCGGCTCGCCATCGTGGTCGGCTCTGCCGGTGCGCTCTGGATCGCGGCCGATGCCGGCTGGGCGCGCAGCTATGCCACCATGGCGGCACTGGTCGGCATCGGCGTGCTCACGACCTTGGCGGTGCGCGAGCCCGAACGCATCGCGCCGCAGGCTTCCGTGCTGACCGAGCAGCGCGTCATCGACTGGCTCGAGCATCGCGCGCACTGGCCGCACTCGCTGCGTCATGCCGGAGCCTGGTTTCTCGGCGCCGTAATCTGCCCGGTGATCGATTTCTTCACGCGCTACGGGCTGCAGCTGGGTGTGCTCCTGTTCGCATTCATCGGCAGCTACCGGCTCACCGACTACAGCATGGGCGTCATGGCCAACCCGTTTTACCTGGATCTGGGCTTCACGCTCAAACAGATCGCGGCGGTGGCCAAGGTGTTCGGAACCATCTGGACCGTCGCCGGTATCCTGATCGGCGGCTATGCGGTGGCGCGGCTCGGTCGCACGCGCTCGCTGCTGCTCGGCAGCACGCTGGTGATCATTTCCAACACGAGCTATGCCATCCTCGCCGCGCACGGCGAGGCCAGCGTGCCGGGACTGGCCACGGTGATCAGCCTGGATAACTTTGCCCAAGGCGTACATGGCACGGCCTTGATTGCCTTCATGTCGTCGCTGACCAGCGCTTCCTACACGGCCACGCAATACGCGGTGCTGTCCTCGCTGTACGCGCTGCCGCCGAAGTTGCTGATGGGCACTTCAGGTCTGATCGTGGATGCGATCGGCTACCCGCCGTTCTTTCTATATACGGCGTCGCTGAGCATTCCGTCGCTGGTGTTGCTGTATTTCCTGGCGCGGCGCCGGGACTTCATCTGAACAGATCGGGCGCGTCGAACAGGTCCAGTCCGTCCAAACCGCCTGCCAACTGCGAATCGCCTTCCAGGCCGCTGTTCGGAGCCGGCGCGTCGTCTTCACCGTCGACATCGACCGAGCCGCTCCAGTCCTCGGGTGCCTCGGCGTTCTCGATCTCGCCGCTGGCGCGCTGCGCCTCCCAGTCCTCGATATCCATCTCCTGGACGGTGCCATCGAAGCTCTGCAACTCGATGGTGCCGTCATCCTCGTCGATGGCGACGACTTCGAAGCTCTCGCCGCCGCGGATGCGATACCAAGCGCCGATCTCGGGCTGCGCGCTCATTGCCGTAGGCTCCCGTATTCAGCCGAAGTGGAATCCTTTACGCTGCGTTCTGCCACGCAGGTCTCGCGATCATGTTGCGCCTGCCGCGGGACGCATTTCAAGACTAATTTGGTTTTGCACGGCATCATGTTCAATCAGCTGCTTCGATTCTTCGTCGTGTTTCTGGTCGTGGTCGAACCGATCTCGCTGCTGCCGCTGTTTGTCGGACTAACGGAAGGCATCGCCGAGCCGCAGCGCCGGCAGATGGCGCTGCGCGCGGTCATAATCTCGGCCGTGATCCTGACGGTATTCGCCCTGGTGGGCGGCCCGTTCCTGCAGATTATGAGCATCAGTCTCGAGTCGTTCCGGATCTTCGGCGGCCTGCTGCTGTTTCTGATAGCCCTCGAAATGGTCTTTGCCCGCACTCCGGGCACGCGGACCTCATCGAAGGAAGAGCAGGAGAGTCAGGAACGCGAGGATATCACCGTGTTTCCGCTGGCCTTTCCGTTCATTGCCGGGCCCGGCGCGCTGGCCACGATCCTGCTGGCCTTCGGCGGCGCGGGCGGCAATCCGCGCTTGTTCGTCGGGCTGCTGTTGACCGTGTTTGCGGTGCTGGCCCTCACGCTCGGGATACTGTATCTGGCAACCCCGGCGATGCGCCTGCTCGGCGTGACCGGCACCAACGTGATCACGCGCCTGTTCGGGGTGCTGCTCGGCGCGCTCGCGGTGCAGTTCGTGATCGACGGGCTGCGCGGCAGCTTTGCCTCTTAGGGCGCGACGCGCACAAACAGCAGTTCGCGCACCCGGTGACCCAGGCGCTCGCCGCGGCGCTCGAAACGCGTGGCGCTGCGCACCATCACTCGCTCGACGTAGCCACCGTGCTCGGCATCATTGCGCAATGCCTGGCAGCTGCCGAGCACGCCCAGCATCGCCTCGGCATAGGGCTCCCAGTCGGTCGCCAGATGCAAGCGGCCGCCCGGCGCGAGCCGTGATGCCACCAGGTTCGCAAACGCGGGCTGCAGGATGCGGCGCTTGTGATGGCGCGCCTTCGGCCAGGGGTCGGGAAACAACAGCTGCAGCTCATCGAGGCTGTCGGGCGCAATCTGCCATTGCAGCACTTCCACCGCGTCGTGAGCGATCACGCGCAGGTTGTCGATACCGGCCTTGCTGGCCGCCAGCAGCAGGTGGCCGATGCCCGGCCGGTGCACTTCGATGCCCAGGAAGTCGCGTTCCGGAGCGCCGATCGCCCGCTCGAGCAGGTGCTCGCCGTTGCCGAAGCCGATCTCGAGCGTGCGCGCGGCGACGCGGCCGAACAGCCGGTTCAGGTCGAGCTCGCCGGCGGCGAAGTCGATGCCGTAACGCGGCCACCAGGCCGCCAGCGCGCGCTGCTGCGCATCGGTGATGCGGCCGGCGCGCATCACGTACGAGCGCACGCTGCGCGCTGAACCCGGAGGCTGGTGCATGCGGCAAGTATCTCATCTCCGAGGCCCGCGCCGTCGGACGCTTCCGACAGCCGCGGACCCGCGCACTAAGCTAAGGTCGCCCGATACATGGCAAATATGCTTTGCAAGGCGATCGTCGTCGCGGCCACGGCGCTGTGCCTGCTCGCGGCCTGCAGTCCGCGCGACGGGCAGGGCAGCGGCGATGCGCGCGTCGAGGCGCTGCTGTCGCAGATGACGCTCGAGGAGAAGATCCGGATGCTGCACGGCACGCCGGAACCGGCGCAGAGCAATCAAGGCGAGGCCGGCTATCTGCCCGGCATCGCGCGCCTGCACGTGCCGCCGCTGCGCTTCGCCGATGGGCCGCCCGGAGTGCTCACGGTCCGCGCGGCGACCGGACTGACGGCAAGCATGGGGCTGGCCGCGACCTTCAGCCGCGAGGACGCGCGCGCCAACGGTGCCGTGATCGCGCGCGATGCCAAGGCCTCAGGTATTGACGTGGTGCTCGAACCGTTCATCAACATTCACCGCGATCCGAGCTTCTTCCGCGCCTACAACACCTTTGGCGAGGATCCGCTTCTGACCGGGCAGATCGCCGCCGCGCAGATCGAAGGCATTCAACATGGCGGCGTCATGGCGCAGGCCAAGCACTACCTCGCCTATGATGGCGCCACCGACGTCACGGTCGATGCGCAGACCCTGCATGAGATCTACCTGGCACCGTTCGCGGCGGCCGTTGCCGCCAATGTGTCATCCATCATGTGCGCCTACAACGTGGTGAACGGCAGCTATGCCTGCGGCAATCACGATATCCTGGTATCGATCCTGCGCGACGAATTGAAGTTTCACGGCTTCGTGACCTCCGATTGGGGCGCGATGCACTCCACGGATTTCATCAATGACGGCGTGGATATGGAGATGCCCGGCAGCGGCACAGTCATGGATTCCTATCTCGCCGGTACGCTGCCCAGGAAGGATGAGCCGCGTAATGCGCTGGCACCGCCGGTCATCAACAACATACCCGAGGAGACGCTGCCTCAGCCGATGCCCTCGCCGCGCCTGCCCGGTTCGAGTCCGATCGGCCTGCTGTCAGCACTCGCGCACGGCAGTGTCAGCGAGGTCACGATCACGCAATCGGCGCGGCGGGTGCTCATGCAGATGGAGCGTTTCGGGCGGCTGGAGCGCGCCGCAGTCGGGGCGTCTGCGCCGGAAACGGTTTCCGCGGACACCATCGCAGCGAACGCCGATGTCGTGCGCCGCACCGCGCTCGACGCTGCCGTGCTGCTCAAGAACGACGGCGCGCTGCCCTTGCAGGCGCAGGATCTGGCAACGCTGGCCATGATCGGCCCGGGGGCGCTCCAGGACATCGCCAGCGGCGAGTCGGGCGAAAAAGCCCTGGGGCGCATCGAGCGCCAGATTGGGCCGAGCGCGGCGCTGCGCGAGGCGGCGGATACGAATGTCATCGAGGCGGCGGCCGATGACATGACCGGCACGCCGATTCCGGCCGAGCAGTTCACCCACAGTGGCGGCAGGGGCCTGGAGCGTCAGGACAGCCAGGGCGGGTCGATAGCGATCGACGAGCAGCTGGATTTCACCACGTTGCGCGGCAACGCACTGCCGCCCGGCGCGAGTCTGCAATGGACCGGGGTACTGCGCGTGCCGCAGGCCGGGCGTTATCGAATCTATCTGCAGATCCTCGGCGCCAGCGGCTCGCTCGGGATCGACGGCCGGCCCATTGCCGCCACCGGTGGCCTGGATCTGCACGGCAGCGTGCTGCAACCCGCGCAGGACAATGTGCTGCCCACGCGCGATGGGCTGGACAACGTGCGCCGCGAGCTCGATCTGGGGCGCGGCGCCCACGCCCTGTCGGTGCAGGTCCGGGGCGAGACCTCCGACCAACCGGTGCAGGTGCGGCTCGCGTGGGTCACGCCGGCGCAGCGCGCCAGCGACTACGCACAGGCGATCCACGCCGCCAAGTCGGCGCGCATGGCGATCGTGTTCGCCTGGAGCCGCGGCCGGCCCGTGTTCCATCTGCCGGGCGATCAGGATCAGCTGATTGCCGATGTCGCGGCCGCCAATCCGAACACGGTCGTGGTGCTCAATGTCAGCGAGCCGATTGCGATGCCATGGCTGGACCGGGTCAAGGCCGTGCTGCTGATGTGGTATCCGGGCGATGAAGGCGGCCGCGCCAGCGCCGACCTGCTGCTCGGCCGCGTCAGTCCGGCCGGACGGCTGCCCTTCACCTGGCCGCGCCGGCTCGAGGACGGTCCGGCCAACGATCTGGCGCATCCCGAGCGCTCCTCGGACGGCATCGACGGCCAGACCCGCTATTCGGAGGGCATTTTCGTTGGTTACCGCTGGTTCGACGCGCAGCACATCGAACCGCTGTTTCCGTTCGGCTACGGGCTCTCGTACACGAAGTTCGACTACACGGATCTGCGTGTCGGCCGCGCCGAGGATGGCGGTCTGGACGCGAGCTTTACCCTGCACAACACCGGCACCCACGACAGTGATGAGGTTCCGCAGCTGTATCTGGGCCCGCCCACGCCGGCCCCGGCGCACGCGCAGTTCGCGAACCGCGCGCTGGCGGATTTCGATCGCATCCATTTGGCCGCCGGAGAGGCGCGGCGCGTCAAGCTGCATGCCGCCCCGCGCGCCCTGCAGTATTGGTCGGCCGCGCAGCAGCAGTGGGCGACGGCCGCGGGCTCGCGCAGCGTGTACATCGGCGGCTCCTCGCGCGATGAGCGGTTGCAGGCGGCCACGACGCGCTGAGCCGCGCGCCCCCCCCCGATATGCCAGCGATACCCTTTTCGATCCTCGACCTGTCACCGATCGTCGAAGGCGCGAGCGCGGCGGATGCGTTGCGCAATTCGCTCGATCTGGCGCGCGAGGCCGAAGCGCTGGGTTACCGGCGCTTCTGGCTGGCCGAGCATCACAACATGCCTGGCATCGCCAGTGCGGCCACCGCGGTGGTCATCGCGCACGTGGCGGGCGGTACCCGTTCGATACGCGTCGGCTCGGGTGGCGTGATGCTGCCCAATCACGCGCCGTTGGTGATTGCCGAGCAGTTCGGCACCCTGGTATCGCTGTATGGCGAGCGCATCGATCTCGGTCTCGGCCGGGCCCCGGGCACCGACCCGGTCACGGCGCGCGCCCTGCGCCGCGATCTGGTCGGCGGCCCGGACCAGTTTCCGCAGGATGTGCTGGAGCTGCAGAGCTATTTCGAAGCGCCGGCAGACCAGGTCACGCGTGCCGTGCCCGGTGCCGGGCTCAAAGTGCCCATCTGGCTGCTGGGCTCGAGTCTATACAGTGCGCAACTGGCGGCGCTGCTGGGTCTGCCGTTTGCCTTTGCCGCGCACTTTGCGCCCGAGTTGCTGCTGCCCGCGCTGAGTATCTACCGCAGTCGTTTCACCCCATCGGCGCAGCTGGCGCGTGCCTACGCGATGATCTGCGTCAACCTGGTGGTCGCCGAAACCGACCGCGCCGCGCAGCGCCTGTTCAGCTCACATCAGCAGGCCTTCACGCAGCTGCGCCGAGGTCGGCCCGGTCCACTGCCGCCACCGATCGACGACATGGACAGTTTCTGGTCCGAGGCCGAGAAGTCCATGATCGCCGAGGCCATGCGCTACTCGTTCGTGGGCTCGGCCGCGAGCGTGCGGGCGGGGCTCGAGACATTCCTGGCCCAGACGCAGCCCGATGAGCTCATGGTGAACGTGCATGTGTTCGACCAGCCCGCGCGCCGCCGCTCGTTGGCCCTGACGGCGGAGATCCGCAGTGCGCTCAGTGCGGCGTGACGCCCAGGCGCGCCCAGATGCGCTCACTGGTACCGCGCGCGGTCTCGGCGGATTGCAGCACCGCCTGGGCCATCGCATCGTCGATCACACCGCGCACGCGCAGTACCGCCAGCGCACCGATGAACTCGCCGAACTGCAGCGAACGCCCCAGCGGGCTCTCGGGCGCCGATGGCGGGGCCAGCTGCTCGGCGAGCGCGGTATCGATGCGTTCAGACAGCTCCCAGCTGGCTGCGATCTGCCGCGCGACCGAGACCGCGTAGGTATCGATCAGGACCGAGAGCACCGCCGCTTCGGGCGCTTTCTGCCGCGCCAGGAATGCGTCCTGGGCGACGCTGAACACGACGATGGTCGCGAGCCCCATGATCAGCGAAAGCAGCTGGGCGGCGAATGCATCGCTGTCCTCGACCAGCGCCGCATGCCCTTCCGCGGCCGCCGCGGCGTACAGCGAGTGCTCCCAGGCGATCTCGCCAAAGTGCGCAAAACCGCCGCCACTGATGCGGAATACCGGCTGCAGCAGCGCGGCGGCGATCATCGAGCGAAGACCTTCGGTGCCGAGCATGTCCACGGCGCGATCCAGGCTTTCGATCGGATCCGGGCTGTGCCGATAAAACGGGCTGTTGGCCAGCCGCAGCAGATTGCCGGCCAGCGCCGGGTCGCCGGCGATGATCTGCGAGAACGCTCGCCGCGAAGCCGACTCGTCGTTGATCGCGTGCATGAGCTTGGGCAGCTGCATCGGGCGGCGCGGCGCGTAGTTGGGCTTGTCGGCGATGCTGCCGAGCGTGGCGCCGATCTGCGCACAGATTTCATCGCCCGGCAGCGCCAGGGCGCCCACGGACGGGATCGCGATCCCAAATGCAACCTCCCGCAGCGAACGCAGGGTCTCGGCGCGCACGTTCAAAGCCTGAGTCGCCGCGGCGTCGGGCACGGCGGCCTCGGGCACGGCTGTGTCGGTGTCGGTGGCGACGGGGATGGGCGCCGGCATCTGGATCGCGCGCAGCGCTGCGACCTGCGTGGTCGAGTCGGGGGCGATCCGGTCCGGCCCCAGCTTTCGGCGCCGCAGCACGAAAAAGCCCGCGCTCGCCGCGAGCACCACAGCCAGAGCGATCAGCCATGAGTTCATACGCATAGATTAGTCGATCTTGAAAATTTTTCAGCGCTGATTGCCTGTATAACTGCCTGACGGCTGCAACCACCCATCCACATGTTCCGCGCAATCATCATCCGCTCGGTCCTGCCGCTGCTGCTCGCGGCCGGCACGGTGGCGTATTTTGGTCTGCCCTATATCGATCGATTGCTGACCGAGTGGTTTCGCTCGGATGTCGAGCTGCGCGCGCAGCTGTTGATGAGTTCCATGCAGGAACTGCTGCCCGATTACGTGGCCAGGAACGATCAGGTGGGTCTGCGCCGCTACGCCGCGAAGATCACCGCCGATCAGCGCCTGCTCGGGTTGCTGATCTGCCATCCCGACGGCAGCGTGCTGTTCAAGACCGAGCGCGTGCCCCTGGCCGTGGATTGCGAGTCGACGCTGGATATCGCCGACGGGCACAGCAGCATTCTGCAGACGCCATCGGGTTCGGCCCAGGTATCGGTGTTCGACCAGAGCCCGCCCGGGATCACGCCGTACCGCGTGGCCATCGTGCACGACTTGAGCTTCGTCGACCGGCGGCAGAACACGGCGCGCGATTACCTGATCGCCTTCGCCGGCATTTCGGTACTGATCCTCGCGCTGTTTCTGGCACTCGCCGCCTGGCTGCTGCTGCGGCGCTGGGCCAACATTCTGCTGCGCGATATCAGTGGCCGGCGGTTCTTCGGCGATGCGCAATCCGGGCGGCTGTCGATGCCGATTCTCACGCAGGTGCGGCGCGTGCTGCACGAGATGGAGGAGAGTCAGCGCATCGAAATGGATTATCGCGAGAACTGGACGCCCCAGGCGTTGCAGCAGGTGGTGCGTGAGCAGCTGCATTCGCCGCAGATCGTCGTGGTCTCCAACCGCGAGCCCTATTCGCATGAATTCGGCGAGGACGGACAGATCGAGGTGCAGGTGCCGGCCAGCGGCATGGTCACGGCGCTGGAACCGGTCATGCGCGCCTGTTCCGGCACCTGGGTGGCGCACGGCAGCGGCGCAGCCGACCGCGAGTCGGTCGATGGCCAGGATCGAGTGCGTGTGCCGCCCGAGGATCCCGCCTATACGCTGCGCCGCGTCTGGCTGTCGGCCGCGGAAGAACAGGGCTACTACTACGGTCTGGCGAATGAAGGGCTATGGCCGCTGTGCCATCTGGCGTACGTGCGCCCGGCATTTCGCGGCGAGGACTGGGTGGTCTATCAGGCCGTGAATCGCAAGTTCGCCGATGTGGTCGCGCGCGAGGCCGCCAGCGCGAATCCGCTGATCCTGATCCAGGACTACCACTTCGCGCTGCTACCCGGGCTGGTGCGTGCGCGGCGCCCGGAGGCGACGATCGCGCTGTTCTGGCACATACCCTGGCCCAACGAGGAGACTTTCGGCGTCTGTCCGTGGAAGCAGGAGATGCTCTCGCAACTGTTGATGGCGGACATTCTCGGCTTTCACACGCTGCATCACTGCCGCAACTTCCTCTCCACGGTCGATCGTTTCGTCGAATGCCAGATCGATCACGAGCACATGACCGTGGCGCTGCAGGGCCACGTCTGCCATGTCATGGCCGATCCCATATCGATCGAATGGCCGCCGCGCTGGCTGGCGCAGCTGCCGGAAATCAAAGTATCGCGCAAGCTCGTGCGCCAGCGCTTCGGCATCGCTGAGCACGTGACCTTGGGTTTGGGCGTGGAGCGTTGGGATTTCACCAAGGGCCTGGTCGAGCGCTTCCTGGCGCTCGAGTTGCTGCTCGAGCAGAATCCGCGCCTGCGCGGCCGCGTCGCGCTGCTGCAGATCGCCGCGCCCTCGCGCAGCAAGCTGCCCGCCTACCAGGCGCTGCAGCAGACGACAGTGGCGGAGGTCGAGCGCATCAACGCGCGCTTCGCCACCGAGAATTGGAAGCCGATCGTTTTGATCGGCAAGCACCAGAATCCCAGCCAGGTCTATGAGCTGTATCGCGCGGCGGATTTCTGCATCGTCAACAGCCTGCACGATGGCATGAATCTGGTGGCCAAAGAGTTCGTGGCCGCGCGCGATGATGAGGACGGCGTGCTGATCCTGAGTACCTTCGCCGGCGCCTCACGCGAACTGGTGGAAGCGCTGCTGGTCAACCCGTTCGATGTGGCCGAGACCGCCGCCGCCATCCGCCGTGCCATCGACATGCCGCGCGAGCAGCGCGCGCTGCGCATGCAGCTCATGCGGCGCACGGTGAAGGAGAACAACGTCTATCGCTGGGCCGGCCGCATGCTCATGGCCGCGGCGCGCATTCGCCAGCGCCAGGCGCTGCTGAGCGGTCAGGAAGTGCCGGCGCTGAGCCGGCGGCGTGAGCGGTTGTAGGCGTTGAGCGCATAGGCGCAGAGCGCCAGCGCCAGCGTCGCCAGGCTGACATAGAACTCGCTCGCGAGCGCCGGCGTCAGCGCCATCGCCAGCAGCACGCCGAGGATACCGGCGATTGCCGCGTAGCTGCTCCACGGGAACCACCACATCTTCACGCGCAATGTGCTGGCATCGATATGGCGTCGCAGGCGGATCTGCGCGATCGCAGTCAGCATGTACACGAACAGGATCAATGCGCCGGCGCCGTTGACCAGAAACGCGAACACCCCGCCGGGCGACCACACCTGCGCGAAGATGCCGATCAGGCCCGCGACCGCGCCGGCCAGCACCGAGCGCGCCGGCACGTGACGCGCATTGAGTTTGACCATCCACTGCGGCGCATCGCCGTGCTCGGCCAGCGTGAACAGCACCCGCGAGGTCACATAGAAAGCGGAGTTCAGGCACGACAGCACCGCGGTCAGAATGATCAGGCTCATCGCGCCGCCGGCCCAGGAATAGCGCATCGCCAGCAGCGCGTGCGTGAACGGGGACTGTCCCGGGACGATGCTGTCCCAGGGTACGACCGCCACGATCAGGAATATCGAGCCGACGTAGAAGATCACGATTCGGGTGATCACCGAGGTCGTCATCTGGGTCAGCGCGCGCACCGGATCGCGCGATTCCGCCGCCGCCACGGTGGTGATCTCCGCGCCGGTCAGTGAGAAGAATACCGTGGTCACGCCGGCCAGCACGGCCACGGCACCGCGCGGCATGAAGCCGCCATGGCTGACCAGATTGCTCCAGGTCGCACCGTTCGGCGCCAGCAGTCCGCTGGCATAGCCGCCCGCGAGCGCAATGAAGATGATGATCGCCGCCACCTTGATCGATGCGAACCAGAATTCGAACTCGCCAAACGAGCGCGCCGACATCAGGTTGACGCCGGTCATGATGGCGATCAATCCCACGCCCAGCAGCCAGGTCGGCAGCCCGATCCACATGTGCAGCAGCACGGCGCCGGCAATCGCCTCGACCGCCACGGTGATGATCCAGAAGTACCAATAGAGCCAGCCGACCACGAAGCCCGCGGCCGGCCCAAGTCCGGCACGCGCGAATTCGGTGAAGGTGCGCACATTGGGCAGCGCGGTGGCCATCTCCGCCAGCATGCGCATGACCAGCAGGATCAGCACCCCGGCGATCAGGTAGCTCAGCACGATCGCCGGACCTACCGCCGCGATCGCGGCGCTGCTGCCCACGAACACGCCGGCGCCGATCATGCCGCCCATGCTGATCATGGTCACGTGACGTGGGGACAGCGAACGACTCAGGGTCTGCGGTTGATCCATCGCGAACGGGCTCCCGGGCGGGGTTGTTATGACTAGGCTGCGGCGCATCATAGTGCAGGGCCTGCCGGCAGGCAGCGGCGGCTTTTTCTAAAAATCGAGTGTTATTACAAAAGTAATAACGCTGCGTTGTCCGGCCGATGTCTGTGACAAGCCCGCGGCGAAGGCGTAAAAGGCTGGTAGCCGCCAGAGCGCAGGCCGGTAGAGCTTCGCCGCGTCCGTCGGGGTGGTATCAACACAGGAGATGTTCATGAACACTGCAGTCGATATGGTGTCGCTGAGCGCACCGGTCAAACGCTTCGTGGGCCAGTCCCGTCAGGCCTTGATCGACGGTCGATGGCAGGACGCCCAATCGGGCGGGACCTTTGAAGTCTTCAATCCGTCCAATGAAGCCGTGATCGCACATGTGGCCGATTGCAAGAAAGCCGACGTCGATCTGGCGGTGGCCGCGGCGCGCAAGGCCTTCGACCAGGGACCGTGGCCGCGCATGTCGCCCTCGGCCCGCGGCAAGATTCTGTGGAAGATCGGCGATCTGATTCTCGAGAACCTCGAGGAGCTGGCGCAGCTCGAGTCGCTCAACAACGGCAAGCCCATTGGCGTGGCGCGCGGCGCCGACGTGCCGCTGGCAGCGGATCTGTTTCACTACATGGCCGGCTGGGCCACCAAGATCGAAGGCAGCACGATTTCCATTTCCGTGCCCTACACGCCCGACGCGCAATACCACGCCTTTACGCGCAAGGAGCCCATCGGCGTGGTGGCGCAGATCATTCCGTGGAACTTTCCGCTGCTGATGGCTGCCTGGAAACTGGGCCCGGTGCTCACGGCCGGTTGCACCGTGGTGTTGAAACCGGCGGAGGAAACCCCGCTGTCGGCGTTGCGGCTGGCGCAACTGTGTCTGGATGCGGGCTTGCCGCCCGGCGTGCTCAATGTGGTCACGGGCTTCGGCGAGAGCTGTGGCGCCCCATTGGCGGCGCATCCCCATGTCGACAAGGTGGCCTTCACGGGTTCGACCGAGGTCGGCAAGCTGATCGTCAAGGCCGCGGCCAACGATCTGAAGAAAGTCACGCTGGAACTGGGCGGCAAGTCGCCCAACATCGTGCTCGACGATGCCGACATGGAGTCGGCGATTGCGGGCGCCTCCAATGCCATTTTCTTCAACCACGGCCAGTGCTGCTGCGCGGGCTCACGGCTGTTCGTACAGCAGAAGAGCTACGATCGCGTGCTGGAAGGCGTCAGCAAGGCTGCAAGCGCCATCCGCCTGGGGCCGGGCCTCAATCCGCAGAGCGAGATGGGGCCGCTGGTTTCGAAGACCCAGTTCGATCGCGTGACCGGATTCCTGCGCTCGGGCAAGGAAGAGGGCGCGCGCACGGTCACGGGCGGCGGCCGCTACGGCGAGATCGGCTTCTTCGTGCAGCCCACCGTCCTCGATGGCACGACCGACAAGATGCGCGTGTATCAGGAGGAGATCTTCGGGCCCGTGGTGACGGTGATGCCGTTCAAGGAAGTCGACGATGAACTGATTCGCCGCGCCAACGACACGGTGTACGGATTGGCCGCGGGTCTGTGGACCAGCAACATCAAGCGCGCTCATCGCATCGCCAACGCGTTGCGCGCCGGCACGGTCTGGGTCAATTGCTACAACATCTTCGACGCCGCGCTGCCCTTTGGTGGCTACAAGCAGTCGGGATGGGGTCGCGAGATGGGCAGTGAAGTGCTCAAGAATTATCTCGAGACCAAAGCGATCTGCATGAGCATCTGAAGCCTTCAGCCCACGGCAGAGCTGGCGCCGCCGCGGCGCTAGCTCTGCTGCGGTAGCGTGCCGAACTGCGTGGCCAGCAGGCGTTCGCCCCGCTCGAGGATGAAGTAGCGGAACGACTCTGCCGCCGGCGACAGGGTTTTCGACTGCGGATGGATCACGAACCAGCGCCGCATCAGCGGCAGATCCTCGACTTGCAGGATGCGCAGTAGTCCGAACTGCAGCTCCAGACCGAGCGTGTGCAGGGACAGGAAGGCCAGACCCATGTCGGCGATGACCGCCTGCTTGATGGTCTCGTTGCTCGGCATTTCCATGACCGCGAGCGGGTCGATCTGGTGGTCGCGAAAGAACTGCGTCATCGAGGCTCGGGTACCCGAGCTCGGCTCGCGCACGATGAAGGGCTGCGAGGCCAGCGCTGCCGCCGGTACATGCTCCTGGTGGGCCAGCGGATGGGTGGGTGAGGAAACAATCACGTAGGGATGGGCCGCGAAGGGTTCGGCGCGCGTGGCCAGTTCCTTCGGCGGTCGCCCCATGATTGCCAGATCGACTTCGCTGCGAACCAGCGATTCCACCAGCGATTCGCGATTGCCGACTGAGAGCCGGAGATCCACCGCCGGATGCTCGGTGCGAAACTGAGCCAGCAGTCGCGGCACGAAATACTTGGCGGTGCTGACCATGCCGATCGTCAGGCGCCCGCCCTTGAGACCGCGAAAGCGCGCGATCGTATCCTCGGCCTCGCGCAGTGTTCCGAGGATGCGTCGCGCATGGACCAGGAAGTACTCGCCGGTCATGGTCAGCGAGGCCGAGCGGCCGACGCGGTCGAACAGCGGCAGCCCCAGCGAGGCCTCCAGGTCGCTGATTTGCATCGACACGGCCGGCGGGCTGATATGCATGTCCTCCGCAGCCCGCGCGAAGCTCGAATGCTTTGCCGCGGCGACGAACACCCGAAGCTGTCGGATGGAGACGTTCAGCATCGGGATACGTTCAGCATCGTGATAGATAAACATTAGCTTATCTAAAAAGTCAAAAGAATTGACTTTCTCTTATGTGTTCACTCCTTTAACTTCAGCCGGAAGCCAAGAGGAGTGCCGAATGTCGAACTCAAGCGTGGTCAGTGTGGTCGGGAAGAGTGCTGCGGCGCAGCGCTACAAGGCTGGGGTCCTGCGTTATGTCGAAATGGGGTACTGGCAGCCCGACTACACGCCGCTCGACACCGACCTCATCGTCGTCTTCCGCATCACCCCGCAAGCGGGTGTGGATCCGGAAGAGGCCGCGGCGGCGGTTGCCGGAGAGTCCTCTACTGCCACCTGGACTGTGGTCTGGACCGACCGGCTGACGGCCTGCGAGCTCTATCGCGCCAAGGCTTATCGCGTGGACGCGGTTCCGAACACGGGGCCGGGCAGCAAGAGCGAACAGCAGTACTTCGCCTGGATTGCCTACGACCTGGATCTGTTCGAGGAAGGCTCGATCGCCAACCTGACCGCCTCCATCATCGGCAATGTCTTCGGCTTCAAAGCCATCAAGGCGCTGCGGCTGGAGGACATGCGGGTGCCGGTCGCCTATCTGAAGACCTTCCAGGGGCCCGCCACCGGTATTGTCGTAGAGCGCGAGCGTCTGGATAAATTCGGCCGGCCGCTGCTCGGCGCCACCACCAAACCCAAGCTCGGTCTGTCGGGCCGCAACTATGGCCGTGTGGTGTACGAGGCGCTCAAGGGTGGCCTCGACTTCGTCAAGGACGATGAGAACATCAACAGCCAGCCGTTCATGGGCTGGCGCGATCGCTTTCTGTACTGCATGGAGGCCGTGAATCGCGCCTCGGCCGCCACCGGAGAGGTCAAGGGCCACTATTTGAACGTGACCGCCGGCACGATGGAGGACATGTACGAGCGCGCGGAATTCGCCAAGTCGCTCGGCTCGATCATCATCATGATCGATCTGGTGATCGGCTACACCGCGATCCAATCCATGGCCAAGTGGGCGCGCAGGAACGACATGATCCTGCACCTGCACCGCGCCGGAAACTCGACCTATTCGCGCCAGAAGAACCATGGCATGAACTTCCGCGTGATCTGCAAATGGATGCGCATGGCCGGTGTCGATCACATTCACGCCGGCACCGTGGTCGGCAAACTCGAAGGCGACCCGCTCATGATCAAGGGCTTCTACGACACGCTGCGCGAGCCGCGCACGCCGGCGAGTCTCGAGCACGGTCTGTTCTTCGACCAGGACTGGGCCTCGTTGCGCAAGGTCATGCCCGTGGCCTCCGGCGGCATCCACGCCGGGCAGATGCATCAGCTGATTCATTACCTCGGCGAGGATGTCGTGCTGCAGTTCGGCGGCGGCACCATCGGCCATCCGCAGGGCATTCAGGCCGGGGCCACCGCCAACCGCGTCGCGCTCGAGACCATGATCCAGGCGCGCAATGAGGGACGCGATTATCTGCGCGAAGGTCCGCAGATCCTCAGGGATGCGGCCAAGTGGTGCTCGCCGCTGCGCGCCGCCATCGATACCTGGGGCGAGGTGTCGTTCAACTACGAGTCCACGGACACCGCGGATTTCGTGCCCACCGCCACGGCCAGTGCCTGAGGAGTCGCAAACATGATGACCAATATCGGCGCGCGTCTGACGCAGGGCCAATTTTCATTTCTGCCGGATCTCACCGATGTGCAGATCACGGCGCAGCTGAACTACGCCCTGCAGCACGGCTGGGCGATCGGTGTCGAGTACACCGATGACCCGCATCCGCGCAATACCTACTGGGACATGTACGGCAATCCCATGTTCGATCTCAAGGACCCCGCGGGCATCCTCAAGGAGATCAACCAGTGCCGCAAAGCCTTTCCGCGGCACTACGTGCGCGTCACCGCGTTCGATGCCACACGCGGCTGGGAAACCCCGCGCATGTCCTTCATCGTCAACCGGCCCGCGGTCGAGCCGGGCTTCGCGCTGGTGCGCGAGGAACGTGAGGGCCGCTCGATCCGCTACACGATCCGCTCTTATGCGGCCGAGAAGCCCGAGGGCGAGCGCTACTGAGGCGCACACTCGCATGAGCAGCCCTTCCGCATGAGTAGCCCTTCGCCCCTGCAGCCTGGCAGCGTCGATTTGAGCGCCATCCTGCGTGAGGCGCGCGTGACCGAGGCGCTCGACCAGCTCGACCGCGAGCTGGTCGGTCTGGCGCCGGTCAAGACGCGGCTGCGCGAGATTGCGGCCTTCCTGGCGGTGGAGAAGGCGCGCAGCGGCTTCGGCATGGTCGCCGGCGCTCCCAGTCTGCACATGTCCTTCACCGGCAATCCGGGCACCGGCAAGACCACGGTGGCGCTGCGCATCGCCGAGATCCTGCATCGCCTGGGGTTCGTGCGCAAAGGTCATCTGATCGCCGTGACCCGCGATGACCTCGTGGGTCAGTACATCGGTCACACGGCGCCGAAGACCAAGGAAGTACTCAAGCGCGCCATGGGCGGGGTGCTGTTCATTGACGAGGCCTACTACCTCTACCGGCCCGAGAACGAGCGCGACTACGGCCAGGAGGCGATCGAGATCCTGCTGCAGGTCATGGAGAACCAGCGCGATGACCTGGTAGTCATTCTGGCCGGCTACAAGGATCGAATGGACACCTTCTTTCGCTCTAACCCGGGCTTCTCCTCGCGCATCGCCCACCACATCGATTTCCCCGACTACAGCGCGGCCGAGCTCGGCAGCATCGCCGCCGGCATGCTCGAGCGCATGCAGTACCGCTTCGAGCCGGCCGCGGCCGCCGCCTTCGACGAATACGTCGAGCGCCGACAGCGCCAGCCGCACTTCGCCAATGCCCGTTCGATCCGCAATGCCCTGGATCGTGCGCGCCTGCGCCAGGCGAGCCGCCTGTGTGCCATGCCCGGTCCGGTCGATGCCGCGGCGCTGTCGACCATCACCGCGCAGGACATACGCGCCAGCCGCGTGTTCTGCGAGCACAACAACAGGAGCGATTGACGCCCATGCAATACGGACGCACCACCCTGTCCAAGTTCATCATCGAAGAGCAGCGCCAGAGCGCCGAACGCGATGAGCAGCTTACGGCACTGATCAACGACATTCAGACCGGCTGCAAGTACATTTCCGCCGCGGTGGCCCGCGGGCCGCTGCACGGCGCGCATGGCTCGAACGCGACCCGCAACGTGCAGGGCGAGACGCAGCAGAAACTCGATGTCATCGCCAATGACATCATGCTGCGCAGCTGCGAATGGGGCGGCCAGCTCGCCGGCATGGTCTCCGAAGAGCTGGCCGAGCCCTACAGCATTCCGCAGCGCTACGCGCGCGGCCGCTATCTGCTGGCCTTCGATCCGCTCGACGGCTCTTCCAACATCGACGTCAATGTCAGCGTCGGCTCGGTGTTCTCGATCCTGCGCGCGCCGCGCGGGCTCGAGCCGGCATCGGCCGAGGACTTCCTGCAGCCCGGGGCGCAGCAGGTGTGCGCCGGCTACGCACTGTACGGGCCGGCCTCCATGATTGTGCTGACGCTGGGCCGCGGCGTGCACGGGTTCTCGCTAGACCCCGAGATCGGCGCCTACATCCTGACGCATCCGAACATGACCGTGCCCGAGGAGTCGCACGAGTTTGCGATCAATGCCTCGAACGAGCGCTTCTGGGAACGGCCGGTGCAGCGCTATGTCGCCGAATGCGTGCGCGGCAAGACCGGCGTGCGCGCTGCGGACTTCAACATGCGCTGGATCGCATCGCTGGTGGCCGAGGTGCACCGCATCCTGATGCGCGGCGGGCTGTTCATGTATCCGCGCGACAACAAGGATCCGAGTCTCGCCGGCCGACTGCGCCTGCTCTACGAGGCCAACCCGATGGCCATGATCATCGAGCAGGCCGGTGGCCGGGCCTCGACCGGCCGCGGCCGGATACTGAACATCGCCCCGACATCGATACACCAGCGCGTGCCCCTGATACTGGGCTCGAAGAACGAAGTCGAGCGCATCGAGCGCTATCACCGCGAATTCGACGCTGGCACCGACGAGGCCTTCGCCTCGCCGCTGTTCAACACCAAGTCGCTGTTCAGCGGTGAGTTCAGCTTCGGCGGCCGCGGTTAGGAGCTCACTGTGTCGGCAAAACATCCGGTCATCGCCATCACCGGCTCATCCGGCGCCGGCACCACGACGGTCACGCGCACCTTTCAGCATATCTTCCGGCGCGAACAGCTCACGCCGGCGCTGATCGAAGGCGACGCCTTTCACCGCTACGACCGCGCCGAGATGCGCCGCTTGCTCAACGATGCCGCGCAGTCCGGCACCGCGACCTCACATTTCGGCCCGGAAGCGAATCTGTTCGCCGAGCTCGAGGAGCTGTTTCGCAGCTACGGCGCCGTCGGCAGCGGCAAGACCCGCAAGTATCTGCATAACGACGAGGAAGCTGCGCCGTACGGGCAGACTCCGGGCACCTTCACGGCCTGGGAAGAGCTGCAGCCCAGGACCGACCTGCTGTTCTACGAAGGACTGCATGGCGCCGTGGTCACGGGCGAGGTCAACGTCGCGCGGCACGCGGACCTGCTGGTCGGAGTGGTGCCGACGATCAACTTGGAATGGATTCAGAAGCTGCATCGCGACAAGGTGGCGCGCGGCTACACCCAGGAGGCGGTGGTCGACACGATCCTGCGGCGCATGCCGGACTACGTCAACTTCATCTGCCCGCAGTTCTCGCGCACGCATGTGAACTTTCAGCGCGTGCCGATCGTGGATACCTCCAATCCATTCGTATCGCGCGATGTGCCTTCGGCGGACGAGAGCATGCTCGTGATCCGATTCTCCAATCCCAAAGGGATTGATTTCCAGTATCTGCTGTCGATGCTGCACGACTCGATGATGTCGCGCCCCAACACCATCGTCTGCCCGGGCGGCAAGATGGGCCTGGCGATGCAGTTGATCTTCACGCCCATGATCCTGCGGCTGGTGGATACCAGCCGGCGCGTGCGCCACGGCTAGGGCTGCGTGGCGGCAGCGCGTGCGTCACGGGTTCAGCGCCTGCGTCAGCGCGAGGATGCTGGCCACGATATGGTAGAAGCTGCTGGCCGGCGCGGGCCCGACATGGAACACGCCCGCGGCGCTGAGCCGGTCGTACCAGAGACCCGCGGTCGGTGTGTCCAGATAGCGCAGCAGACCGTTGCCCGCGGCTGTGGCGCCGAGCCAGTAGCGCGACTCGCCGGTCAGCGAGGCCGCGAGCGTCAAGGCCTTCAGGCGTTCGGTCTGCGGCCACAAACGCGCACTGGCCTCATGAATGCTCAGGTCATCGAGCAGCGCATCGATGGCGACGCCGTCGCGCACGCCGGCCTGCTCGCCGATGTCGATCAGCCGCAGCGCGGCGCGCCGGGCGGTCTGGTCGTGCGGGCGCCATCGCAGCAGCAGCCAGGCCCATTCAAACTGGTGGCCCGGCTCGATGCGCCGGCCGTAGGGGCCGGCGACCGGCGACCAGGCTTCATCAAAGCTCTCGCGCAGCGCGCCGCTGAGCGGATCGATGAAGCGCGCGAGGGCCAGGGCAGCTATTTCATCCGCGAGCGCCAGCCATGCGGGCTGTGCATTGAGCTCGTGCCAGGCCAGGGCCGCTTCGAACAGATGCATGTGCGGGTTGGACAGCAGCGGGAAGCGCTCGGGCAGTCCGGAATAGAAGCCCGGGCCGACTCGCTTGAGTGTGCCGTCCAGCGCCTTGAGCAGACCGTGCGCATGCGTCTCCAGCGCCGGATCCGAGCCGGGCAGGCTGCGCGCGGCGGCCAGCCCGAGCAGTGCGAAAGCCTGGTCGTACAGCCACGCCGAATTATCGAGCGGTGCGCCGTCCGGCGCCACGAGAGTCCGATACAGACCGTCGGCGCGAGGGTAATGCCGCAGAAAGAATTCCATGCCTCGTTTGACGATCGCGCGCGCATCACCGTGCCATCCCAGGCTCGGGGCCTGCGCGAAGGCGTAGATTTGCCGCGGTTGCACGCGCGCCCGGCGCGGTTCGAACAGCGCCGCGCCGTCCTGAGTCAACCGCTCCTGAAATCCACCGTTGCGCGGGTCGACACCCGCGCGCGACCACAGCGGATAGGCCTGCTGCACGAGCCAATCGCTGAGCCGCTGCTGACAGGCTCGCGCGCCGACCTGTGCTGCATCGTTCATGCGAGCGCATCCTGTGCCAGGGCCAGGGCACCGAGCGGGCCGGCCAGCTCGCCCAGTTCCGGCGGCCGTATGTACTGCTCGATGCCCGCACCGAGCTCAGGGGCCTCGATGTAGTGATTCAGACTACGCTGCAGGGCTGCTCGCAGGGGCTCGAACAGCTGTCGCTGCGCGTGCATGACGCCGCCGCCGAGCAGGATGCGCTGCGGCGCCGTGGCCAGCACCAGCGTATGCAGCAGCTGCGCCAGGGCATGCACCACGAGTTCCCAGACCGGGTCATCCGCCGCCAGGCTGCCGCCGCGCAGCCCCAGGCGCTGCTCGATCGCCGCGCCCGAGGCCAGGCCCTCGAGGCAATCGCCATGAAAGGCGCAGGCGCCCGGCCAATGATCGCCCGCTCGGCGCGCGACGCGGATATGGCCGAGTTCGGCATGACTGAAGCCATGGACCGGGCGGCCGGCAACCACCAGGCCCACGCCGATGCCCGTGCCCACCGTCACGTAGGCGAAATCGCTCAGTCCTTGCGCGGCGCCCCAGCGGCCCTCGGCCAGCGCCGCGCCGTTGACATCGGTATCGAAAGCCATGGCCACGCCGCAGGAGCACGCCAGCCGCCGGGCGACATCGGTATGGCGCCAGCCGGGCTTGGTCGTCGTGGTAATGAAGCCATAGCTTGTCGAGGCCGGGGCGAGATCGACCGGGCCGAACGAGGCGATGCCGAGTGCCGCGATCGGCCCGTGCGTGGCCTGCCAGTCGCGCAGCGTCGCTTCGATACCGCCCAGAGTCGCCACCGGATCGCTGCCGGTGGGAATCGAGCGCTGCGCGCGGATGTCGTCCGGACCGGTGCCAATCAGGCACACGCATTTGGTGCCGCCCAGCTCCACACCACCCAGCAGCGGCTCGAGAGCGTTCACGGGATGAGTCGGCATGGTATCCGTCATGTTACATGGCGGGACGCCCTGCGGTAGTCTTGCGCGCTTACCAGGGATACCTTCATGGCGCTGAGTCCACAATCCGTCACCATCCAGCAGGTCGAGCCGGTATCCCGCGTTATCAACGCGCCGCCGGCGCGAGGCCATTCGTCCTGAGCGCGCACTGGCGCGGGCGAAGCCTGTCCGGGGTGCTGTGGGACCTCGACGGCACGCTGCTGGATACCGCCGCCGACATCACCCTGGCGCTCAATCGCGCGGTCAGCGAATTCGGCTGGACGCCGCTGGCGCAGAGCGACGTACGGCGCATGATCGGCCGCGGTGCCCCGATATTGGTGGAACGCGCCGCGCTCGCGCAGCAGCGCACGCTCGATGAGGCGCATCGCGCCAGCGTGGTCGCTCGTTTCTTCCATCATTACGGCGAACTGGAACAAAAAAACGAAAGCACGGCGCTGCCGTACTCCGGCGCGATGGCGGTCCTGCAACAGCTGGATCAGGCCGGACTGCGCAGCGCCGTGGTCACCAACAAGCAGCGGCGGTTCGCGGTCGAGCTGCTGCAGCGGCTGGGCTTGAATCGCTGGATCCACGCGGTGGTAGGCGGGGATTCCTGTGAGCGCCGCAAGCCGGACCCGCAACCGCTGCAGTTCGCTTGCGAATCGCTGGGGCTGCAGTCGCAGCAGGTGCTCATGGTCGGAGATTCGATCAACGATGTGCAGGCGGCGCGCGCGGCGGACATCGCCGTGATCTGCGTCACCTATGGCTACAACGAGGGCCAGGACCCGCGGACGCTGCCGTGCGATGCGTGGATCGACAACCTGGCCGAGCTGCCCACGCTGCTGACGATCGCCCCGCGGTAGCATGCGCCCATGGCCAAGGGTGTTCTGTTTGCCGCGCTGTGCCTGCTGCTGGGCGTTTTCCTGGGCGACGGCATTGCGCGCTACAACGCGCAACGGCACCAGCACACGCGCTCGGTCATGGGGTTGGCGCAATATCATCTCAATCGCCTGGCGGCGGCGGCACGGGCCGGGCGCTGCCAGGATTTCAACCAGGAGCGCGAGCGACTGTCCTGGGTATACGAGGAACTACTGCAGGCATTTCCGCTGGCCTATGCGCAGGACACGGAGTTTCACGCGCGCGCGGAGGCATTGCGAAGCGCCGTCCAGGCCGGCAATGGCGACGCCGGTCATTGTCTGAGCGCGACCGCCGACGAGAAGGCGATTCATGACGCCTGCGATGCCTGCCATCGCGAGTATCGTTGAGGCCGGCGGGCGCCGCCTAGGTTGGATTGACCAGCGTGCCAATGAACAGCAGCGCTCCGGTCTGATTGTCGCGGATGGCATAGAAGAACGGGCGGTCCATGGTCATGCTGAACTCAGGCGTCAGCACTACCGTGGTGCCGACGATGACCGTTGTGGCGCCTGCCGCCACGGTGCCGCTCTCATCAACCTCGACCACAGTCTTGTGCTCGACGTCCGAAAGGTAAGTCAACGGGGCGATGCCGTTGAAATTTGCCTGCTCGCTATTGAAGGCGACACCCATGCCGAGCGAGCTGAGCGCTGCGACCAGCGAGACGCCGTAGCTGGAAGTGAATCGAGGCAGCGCCACGTTGCCGACAGCGGGTTGAAGCTCGGAAATCCAGGCATTGAGCCCGACGGCCGTGATGCCGGCCACGAATTGTCCCAGATCGGTCCCGGCAGAGGGCAGCACGATCAGCATGCTCAGGCGCCCCGTCTGGCCGTAGGGGATCTGCAGCGCCTGAAAGTTCGGTCCCTGAAAGTAGGGGTAATTCCCAAGCTGATGCATCATCTGGCACGAGCCCTGGCTGCCGTCTGCCAGCGTGAACGGGGCGGAGGTGGTCTGATGGCTGTCAAACGGGCTCGACCACGCGCCCTTGAAATAGATCGCGTTGACGATGATCGCATCGACGGTCGCAAAGTTCTGCGGCGCGAGAATATCGGTGATTAGTCCGTTGGTCTGGCTGGAGACCCAGGCGTTAACGTTGCCGGGCGCCCCGGCCAGATCACCCACCTGCGCACCGTAGTAGGTCTGATTGGCCTGGGTGAACGCAGGCAGCACCGGGTTGTCACTCAGGTGCATCCAGAGCGAGTTGGCGAGCGTTACCTGCACCTGCGGATCGGGATCGATCAGCGCCGCCTGCAGCGCGGCATTGGCGTTGTTTACGTCCGCCAGGCTCAGGGCCTGCAGTTGCAGCGTCTGCGCCATCGCCTGCTGCGTCGAGCCCTGGGCGCCGTTGTAGGTGATCTGCAATGCCACAGCGATGCTGGTCGGCGAAATCGCGACGTTGCCGGTGCTGCCCTGATTCAGAACATTGAATAGGTTCAGCGCGAAGACATTGTCGGCCGCGACAAGGCCCGGATTCACGGGGGTATCGGCGCTGCGCGCCTGAGCCACCGCGGGCGGCAAGCTCGAGTCGCCGCCTGACGAGCCGCTGCTGCCCGAGGCCGGCATTGACGCATTCTGCGCGCCGGTATCCGAGCCTTCGCCGCATCCAGCCAGCAGCGTCACTGTCGCCAGCAACAATGCGGCCAACAGCCGGCCGGTGGACGTGAGCCGATCCAACTGTCGCATGGCCGATTCCTTGCGCGACCGCCCCGGGAGCCAACTTAATGGCATTGCAGGGGACAGTCAAAGCTCAACCGATACATAATTCGGGGATCGTCGAGGCAGGCGTCGGCTAATGGAGGATGCGAATGAACACCAGTCTAAGGGTCATGATTGTGGCGGCGAACATTCTGGCGCCGATGGCGCTGCTCGCCGCCGATGGTACGCGCAGTTTCGTGGTGGTCGATCAATCGGCGGCGCGGGCCCAGTTGCCGTTCAGCGACGCCGTGCGAACCGGCAATACCCTCTATGTCTCGGGCACCCTGGGTATTGATCCGGGCACGGCAGCCGACCCCAAGACGGCGCGGGTTGCTGCCGACCCGGCGGACGAGGCGCGATTCGCCCTGGAGGCGGTCAAGCGCACGCTCGAAGCTGCGGGCTTCAAGATGGACGAGCTGGTGGCGGTGCAGGTGTACTGCACCGATCTGGATCTGTACGGCACCTTCAACGATGTCTATCGCGGGTATTTTCACGGGCATTTCCCGGCGCGGGCATTCATCGGCGTGAACAAGCTGGTGCGGGGAGCGCGCTTCGAGGTCATGGCTACTGCCGTCAAAGGCGCAAACTGACGGCGGCAGCGACGTGGCAGTCATCATGAACAGCCTCTGCCCGGCCGGCGATTACGCCGCCCGGGTGGCTTCGGCGGATTCGGAACCTGCGCGCGTGCAGCTCAGTGCCGAGTGGATTGCGCGCGTGTTCGATCAATTCTATGAAGAGTTTTTGAAACTCACCTGGCTCGCGAAGACCGCGTTCGAGAATCGTGATCACCCCGCCTCGGTTGCGCACGCAAAGAAACGACTGGGACTGTACAACTTCACGGTCTACGCACTGGCCGAGGACTTGCGCGCGGCGTTTCCAGCGCTGGCGCAGCGCGAACCGCTCTGGGTTCAGGTGGAGGCGGTGTACCAGGCATCGGTCGCCGGGCGTTACGAGGAAGATCTCGCGCTGGCCTATTTGCACTCCGCTCGGCGCCGGCTCTATCACGGCGATTGGAAGCCGGTCGAGTATGCATTTGGCGAGCATCGCGCCGTGCCACATGCGCGCGATACCGTGTACGAGACCTTTGCCTGCTCATGGCCGGTGGACCATCGCGTGGTGCAGAGAATCCTGCAAGTCGCCGAGCTGGCCGTGCCGTTCGCCAATGCGGCATCGGCGGCCTCGCGGATCACCAGGCGGCTGAATGACGTGCTGGCCGGCAAGACCGGCTCGGGCCTGTACGCGATCGAGATGATTCGCGCCGGCTTCTTCCGCAATCGCGGCGCCTACCTGGTCGGCCGCCTGGTTCTGAAGGGAAATGAGTACAAGCCGTTCGTGGTCGCGTTGCTCAATGGCCCGGAAGGAATCAGCGCCGAGGCGCTGCTGCATACCACCCCGCACGTTCACAATCTGTTCAGTTCGACCGAGGCGCCGTTTCAGGTCACCAACCGGCTCTACCACGAACTCAGCGATTTCCTGCACAGCATCATGCCGAGCCGGCCGCTTGGTCTGCACTACTCGACCATCGGCTTTCATCACGTCAGCAAAGTTGCGGTGATGAACGAAGTCAGGCGGCAGCTCGGGCGCCATCGCGAGTTGCTCGATACCGCTCCGGGCTGGCCGGGCACGGTCGCGATCGCATTCACCTCGCCACGCTCGGCCTACATTCTAAAGGTCATTCGCGATCGGCCGACGGCCGGCTATAAATGGGACAGTTTCGAAGGCGTCGACGCGGTCATAGAAAAATACCGACGCGTGCACGAGATCAATCGTACCGGCAGCATGCTGGACAACATCCTTTACTACAACCTGAAGCTCGATTGTTCCTGGTTCAAGCCGGAGTTCATGGCCGAATTGCTCGGCGCGGCCGGCAACGCGGTGCAGTTGCAGGGCGACGCACTGGTTTTCAAATATCTGGTCGTGCAGCGAAAACTCACGCCTCTCAACGTCTTCCTGGCCATGGCACCTGAGGACAAGGCCAGCCGCGCGATCGTCAATCTGGGCTTCTGCATCAGAAACAACGCTGCCGCGAACGTCTTCAACCGGGACTTCGACGTGCGCAACTACGGCGTGAGCCGCTATCTGAAGGTTTACCTGTACGATTACGATGCCGTCGAACTTCTGACCAACGTCAAGGTGCGCACGAATCTCGACCGATGCGAGGGCGAAGAGGACGTGCCGGGCTGGTTCTTCGAGGAAGGAGTGGTGTTTCTTCCCGAGGAAATCGAATCCGGGTTGCGAGTCGACGACCGGCAGCTGCGCCGCGCATTCCGATTCGCGCATGGCGATCTGCTGACCGTGGAATATTGGGAGCGGCTGCAACAGGCATTGCGCGCGGGGGAGGTGCCCGGCATCCACACCTTCCCGGAGTCCTGCCATCTCGGGGACCCTGGCGCCGAGACCGTCGCCAACGAGTAAGCGCCCGCGCCGGGCGCGCGCGCGTGTCCGCACCTCCCCGGTGGTTGCTGATCAGTTGCCAACGCTAATAGAATCGGCGCCGTCAGGCGGGTGTAGTTCAATGGTAGAACTGCAGCTTCCCAAGCTGCTAACGTGGGTTCGATTCCCATCACCCGCTCCACCTCCAGAATCGATAGAAATCGATACTTAGGTATTTTACTAAGCAATCATTTCCGGTATACTTAGGTTAATGCCTAACGATAGAGTGAAACTGGATCAGATATTTCAGGCGCTGGCGGATCCGACGCGCCGAGCGGTGCTGCAGCGCCTAAGTGGCGGGGCCGCCTCCACTCTCGAGCTGGCAGGGCCCTTTGACATGGCGCTGCCGTCTTTCACGCAGCACTTGCGCATGCTTGAGAAGTTCAGGTTGGTGAAATCAAAAAAGTCGGGTCGCGTTCGGACCTATGAGCTCGCCCAAAAAAACCTGCAGGTTGCCGAAGACTGGATCCTCGATCGACGGAAACTCTGGGAACGCCGCTTGGATCAGCTGGACGCCTTTGTGCTCAAGATGAATGAGGACGAAGATGAAGAATGAATTGGACCTGGTGTTGGAGCGCGTAGTTAACGTGTCTCCGGAGCTGGTGTTCAAGGCTTGGACTACGCCGAAACACTTAATGCCTTGGTTCTGCCCCAAGCCTTATCGCACCGTCGAATGCGAAATAGACTTGAAGCCTGGCGGCAAATTCTTCACGCAAATGGTGGACCCCGATGGCAATAAGCTGCCGACCGCGCCGGGCTGTTACTTGGAAATCGTGCCGAACCGCAAACTCGTGTGGACCTCTGCACTCGGGCCCGGTTACCGACCGCACGACCCCGCCTCCGCTGCCAGTTTCTTCACCGCAGTGCTGACATTCGAGCCACACGGCGATAGAGGTTGCAAGTACACGGCCACTGCTATGCATGCCAAAAAAGAGCACGCTGCCGCGCACGAGAAGATGGGCTTCAGCCAGGGCTGGGGCAAAGTGCTCGAGCAGTTGGTGGAGTACGTCAGGACCACTCCGATGAATTGAGGGCAGCTCTTAACCGGCCACATCAGACTCGGTCGTTACCGCCTCCCTCACTAGGGCTGCAAATTTCAATGCCTCGGAATCGTGCACGGCCGGCAGGTATCCATCCTGACAGTTGACGTGAACGACACCACCAAGGCGCATGCCGAGATAATCGAAAGTTTCGCGAAATGCGCCCAGGAATTCCACCGCAGGTTGGTCGCAGATTGAGGTGCAGACGACGTAGGCATTCTTGCCCCGCAGTCTGCGACCTTCGGGAATAAGGTCCGGTAGTTCGAGCAGATCAGAACATCGATCGAGGAATACTTTCATTGCCGGGCTTACCGTGTACCAATAGATTGGAGTCGCAAAGATGATCTGATCGTGCGCTAAGACATGCCGCATGAGCGGCTCAAAGTCATCATTCCTGTTTAAGTGATCGTAATCATACGATGTCATGCGCAGGCGGGCGAGGTCGACGACCTCGACATTCAGCTCCGACGCAATACGATCCAGTAGCTGACCAGTATTGCCGCCGCGGCGGGAACTCGAAAAAAGGGCTATCGTGCTGCGCATGATATCAATCGCCGCGGGAACGTCTCTCCTTGATTCCAGATGACCGCCAGCGTACAACCTCAACTGCACTTGAGGTCAAGAGGAAATGCCGGTGGCACGGATTACTGCGGAGGAATTAGATCGGCCGCTCTCAGCTGGCCAGGTTGCCGCCCGAAGCGGTGTCGCGGTATCAACGGTCCACTTCTACGAAACGAAGGGTTTAGTCACGGGCTGGCGCAGCGCCGGCAATCAGCGCCGTTATAGTCGCGACGTTCTGCGGCGTGTTGCGATCATCAAAATTGCGCAGCGCCTGGGCCTGCCATTGTCCATGATTAAACGGGCCATTGATTCGCTACCTGGCGGTCGCACGCCCACCGCGAAGGATTGGAGACGACTATCGGTAGAGTGGCGAAAGGAGTTGGACCGACGGATCGCATTGTTGAGGAGACTTCGCGGTCAGCTCGATAGCTGCATCGGTTGTGGGTGCTTGTCGCTAAAGGTATGCCATCTGCGCAATCCCGGGGACGCTGTGTCGGATCAGGGGTCTGGGCCGTTACTGATGGAGCAGGATCTCAACTGAAGCTTTGGTAAGCTAAGGGGGTGGGTGTGCGAAATACGGTCATCTGCGTCATTGCTGCCGTGGCGGTGCAAATGCATCCAGCGGCTTCCCTGGCCGGCGCTCCGGAGGTTTACGAGCAGCTCATTTCGCTCGTCGGGGATTGGGAAGCTGAACTGCCCGGGTTCGGCAAAATGACCAGCACTGTTCGCTTGGCTTCCAACGGCAAGGCAATCGAAGAGATCATTGGCACGCCCACGAATAACGAGCTTTCGGTTTATTCCCTGAATGGCGATAAGATTTTATTGACGCACTACTGCGCCCTGACCCCCGACGGCCACCAGGTACGCCTGCAAACGCCTCGACTGGGATCCAAGCCAGATCACCTGGATTTCACTTTTGTGAGTGCAACCAACCTGCACAGCAAGGCAGCGCCCCATATGCGGCGCGTGATCATGACGATCTCAGATCGGGATCACTATTCGGAGCAATGGGTCAAGACTGAAAACGGCAAGGAAACCGACTTCAACCTGAACTTTGTGCGCAGTTGAACGGCTGCGGATGAAATCAATGTCATGCAGGGTATTGGGTACCAACGGCTGACCGGCCGCCCCGCTGTATCTATTCCAAGCTGATTATCACCTTGCCTCGCGCATGTCCGGTCTCCAGATATCGAATCGCCGCCGGCGTCTCACTCAGGCTGAACTGTCTGTCAATGACAGGGGTCAGCTTGCCGGCCTGCATGAGGTCGCGCAAGGTGTTCAGATCGTCCGTATTGTTCGTGTCCGCCCAGAGTTTGGCCAGCTTCTGGCTCACAAACGGCGCCACCACGGATGCCTTGAGGAAACTGGCTAGAGAGCCGATCCACGGATCATCACTCTGTGCTCCGACGATGACCAGGATGCCGCGACGAGTCAGGACGCGGCGATCGTCCGACAACGAGTGATTACCAACGGTGTCAAAAATTACCTCGTAACGTTGCGTTCCCTGTGTGTAATCCTCTTTGGTGTAATCAATGACGTGGTCAGCGCCGATGGATCTCACCATCTCCACATTCCTGGTGCCGCACGCGGCCGTGACATCGGCGCCGAACGATCTGGCGATCTGCACGGCAAAAGTACCCACGCCTCCGGAGGCACCATTGATCAGCAACTTCTGGCCCGGCCGGATCAATCCTTTGTCGCGAAGTCCCTGCAGCGCAGTGATTCCGGCAATGGGTACGGCGGCGGCCTGCTGGAAGCTCATGTTGGTCGGCTTCAGGGCCAATCCAGCCTCGGTGGAGACCACATACTCGGCCAAGGCCCCATTTACCGTGCCAAAGATTGCGTCGCCTACCTTGAAAAGGCTGACATCCTTGCCGATGGCTTCGACTGTTCCGGAAAAGTCGACGCCCAATCGGCCGCGTTTCGGTCTGCCCAGCCCTATGCGCAGGCGTGCCACGTAAGGCGTGCCGCGCATGAAGTGCCAATCGAGAGGATTGATGGATGCAGCACGCACCTTTATCAGCAGTTCATTGTCCGCTGGCGTGGGCCTCGCGACGTCCTCGAGCTTCAAGACATCCGGTGAGCCATACTGGCGGTAGACGATGGCCTTCATCCGGATGGCATCACCGGCAAGAATGGGCGCCGGAGCCGGCGCGGAGTCGTGAGACAAAGCGAACGCCAGCGATGCCAG